>ERZ773050.12-NODE-12-length-148498-cov-12.335166_pt1 | contig 148498 bp, 113 predicted proteins | sample MGYA00580632_ERZ773050 | MGnify/ENA primary metagenome ERZ773050 (study PRJEB29015, sample SAMEA2738123) | human oral metagenome | biome: human oral; feature: human-associated habitat; material: saliva | place: China | collected 2166 ... | reverse complement strand
AGCAGGCCAGCAGGGTCGATAATATGAGGAGCGGTCATCGTTGTGCCTCCAAATCGTTTCGAGTCAGAAGTAGAGAGCTTTCTCGAAGGATCACACGGTGACCGCACCCATATCAAACGAGCCGACCACCACACGGTTACACCACTATGCGGGACGCTACTCTTTCAACCGCTTAGTTACCGCCTGTTTGAGGCTAAGCGGTATATCGAAAACGTTGGTATATCAGTCAAAACATGGTGTGTTGCCGCCTCTACCGCCTAATTTCTAAAAAGTGTACACGCGAGTGTTCATCTTCCTACATATGCGTGTGTATATATAAAAGTTTTCGGTTTTAGGCGGTGAAGGCGGTAAAGGGTTGGGATTCGGTTGAGATACGAGGGAAAATGCTATACCGCTTTTGCATTTTCAGGCGGTAAACAGCCGGTATCAACGCCGATTAGGCGGTGAAAATCCTCCTCTGCAACCTCCCTCCCACGAGATCATGCACGAGCGAAGATAGTCATACGCCCCGAAGGGGCGTTGGATGATAGTCCTCGATGTTGGGTGATAGTCCCCCCTCCCCCCACCTCGACGACGGGCCTGAGTTTGGCTGAAAGGTAGGGAATAACATAGGGATTCGGCTTCGTCAGGGCAAAACAAAACCCGGTATCTCAGCGACTTTTCGTTGAGATACCGGGTTTTTCTGGTAGCGGGGACAGGATTTGAACCTGCGACCTCCGGGTTATGAGCCCGGCGAGCTACCGAACTGCTCCACCCCGCGTCGGTGAAATAAACATTACTAGCCAAGCAGGCACTATGCAAGCCTGCAAGGCATGGCCTTACTCACCATGCGGTAAGGAAGGTCATATTTTACGCTATTTTTGGTGCTACACCTAGTAAGAAATGGTGGATTGACACGGTTTGCGTCAATCCACCATTAACTTCAGTCTTGTCCTACTGTGTCACCATTGCCGTCACCAGGCTGGCCAGGGTCTGGGCTGGGGCTTTCACCACCGCCATCGCCACCACCGGTGGGGGCCGGATCGGGAGCTACCGGCTGCGGAGAGGTTACCGGATCAGGGTGCACTGTGGGCACCACAATCGGTTCAGAGGGGGCCTGGGGCGCCGTCGTAGCCGAGCCGCCACTGCCGCTACCGCCACCAGAACCACCACTACCGCCACTACCGGAACCAGAGCCACTACCTGAACCGCTACCTGAGCCACCAGAACCCGTGCCCGAATTACCAGGCTTGGCACCAGAGTTATTAGAGCCGTTACCGGAAGAGGAGTTAGCCGCGTCAGTACCAGACTTGCTGTTAGCATTTTTGTTATGCGAAGTGGGCTGAGTGGTAGGTGCTGCACTAACCGCCTGCTGACGCTCCTTGCGCGCCTCACGGCGACCTTCACGGGCTACTACAGCCTGGCGCTCTTCTTCAGTGAGATCCGCAGTGTTAACGCCCGCCCCTAGGCCGGCACTATTTAGTACCGCGTCGTGAGCTGCCGCCAAAGTGTCAAAGGCCTTGTCAATGCGGGCAGCTGAAGCACTGACTTTATTACAGTCAGTGCCGTCATAAACCGTCAGGCGTCGCGAGTTCTCAATTTCTTGATCTAATGACTTAATGAGCTTTTCGTCAACCTTGTCACGCTGACGTTTAACCGTATTCTCAGCATCCTTAATTTCGTTAACCAAGGAGCTGTAGGCCGCTAGTTGCTGCGGAGAGTTAGGGCACTGGGTAGCAACCGCATTGACTTTAGCTAGGTTGCTATCTAGATCCTGACCTCGGTTCATTGAAGCTACACCAATGCCACCAATGATCAGCAAAGCTGCTGCTGAAAGGGCGCTAATACCAGCAACTACGTTACGGCGCACACGCACCTGTTCTTCAGCTCGATTAACAGCGCTTGGTGACGAAGTCTCAGACACCTGGGCAGGAGCATCTTCAGTAGCCTGGCCATCTTCACTGCGCACCGCTGCAGTGTCAGCACCGGCACCACTGGCAGGCTGACTCATATCGATAGGTTCAGTAATAGATTCTTCCAAAGCATTCTCCAATCCAACGCAAGGTTAACACGCCGTCGAAAAAGATTTCAGGATATTTGACTCACAATTCTTTTAACCAGCACTAAACCAGCGCTAGTTAGAATGGTTAGTAATTTAATGCTTACAATTAATCATGATGTTACTTAACATTCAGGATAGTTTTAGGGGCCCTTCAGCGCTCCAGCATCATACTCCCAGCTGGCCATATGCTACATGGGGCTAAGTCCCCTATCGCAACGGTTAAGTCCCAAGTAACAACCATCACTATGACGGCGGACATATAACCAATAAAACCACGGGCAGCGTCGCCCTGAATCAAAATAAACCCGGTTTAAAGGGATAAAAAAAACCTGGTTGCGGAAATAAAAAAACCGACCGGGTAATCCGGTCGGTTAAAAGCGTGGAGCTAAGGGGATTCGAACCCCTGACCTCTTCCATGCCATGGAAGCGCGCTACCAACTGCGCCATAGCCCCAATCCGATAAAACGAACCGGTTTTGCGTTCAACCTTCGCTTAACGCAACGTGGAAAACTTTAGCCGCCCCCAACCAGTTTTGGCAAATCCTCCAGCAGTGGCTTACATCACCAAATCGCTGGGGTGGCGTTAGAGCTATCTGTCACGCTCACATTCCACTGGCGAATAGCCCAACCTGGCGGGCGTAAACCGTTATGTAGTACCCCCCAAGCGCAGTTGCCCAGCGACAGCAGCCCCGACCAACTATTAGGGTCTAAACCCAGCAGACAGGTGGCCCCCATAGTCAAAACTGCCGAGTGGGCTACCAGCACCACCGTATCGTCAGTGCCTAAGCCCTCCACGGCGTCGCGCATAGCCGCAGCAGAGCGCTGGCCCACCGCGTCGCGCTCTTCCATACCAATGCCATCGGGCGTGGCACACTTGCCACGCCACTGTTTAAACTCCTGGGGCCAGTCAGCCTTAATTTCTTTACCGGTTAGGCCTTCCCAAATCCCAAAGGAACGCTCAATTAGGCGCTCATCACTAGCCACCTTGCCCCCGCTCAGTTTGGCGAGAGCCTGGGCGGTTTGCTGAGCCCGCTCCAGGGGTGAAGCGATGATCTTAACCGGCTTATAGGCCGCAATAATTGGCGCCGCTGCCTCAGCTTGGGCTAGCCCAGCTGCATTTAGGGAAATATCGGTTACCCCCTGCACGCGCCCTTGCAGGTTGTAATCGGTCTGCCCGTGACGCCACACCACCAACTTAGCCATGTTTACTCACTATCGAGCACGCTGGCGGGAAGTTCAATTTGCGGGCAGTCCTTCCATAGTCGTTCCATGGCGTAAAACTCACGGTCCTCCTCGCGCTGGACGTGCACCACAATGTCGTTGTAGTCCAGCAGCACCCAGTGGGCCTGCGAATAGCCCTCGCGCATACGGCGCTTAGCGCCAGCCTGGTGTAGGGCTTCCTCCACGGCGTCTACCACAGCCATAACCTGACGCTCATTGCCAGCAGAGATCACTAAGAACACATCGGTTAGGGCCAGACGCTGCGAAACATCAATAGCGATAATGTCGCTAGCCTTCTTCTGGGAGGCGGCGTGGGCCGCTGCGTAAGCAAGTTCAATCGCGTAAGGGGTGGCGGACATTTCGTCTCCTTAAATTCTCTAAGTCTGATTAAAGCACAGCCGCCAAGCATGTAAATACTTGGCGGCTGCTTGGCTTTTTAGCGTCTGCTATTCGAGTTTGGGTAGCTCCAGGGCCAGGGCATTGGTGGAGCCGCCGTCGAGCACAACGAACCACACCACTGCCGCAACCACCAGTGCCAACACAATGATCAGCAACATGGTTAGGAAGATGCGCAAGCCACGGCCATCCTGGCTAGACTCGTCATCTTCCAGGTGGTCATACAAACCAGTGTCCGCCAGCGCCTCATTAGGAGCCGAGTTAGCCTGCTGGTTGGCGCGGGCCTGGCTGAAAGCACCCCAGTTGGGTACTACCTCATTTTCAAACTCATCCTGGGCGGAAACCATCTCCGGGGTGCGCTGCACCACCGGCGGGTTGGGGTTGGCGGGCTTAATGATGGTCAGTTCACCGGTGTTGGTGTCTACCTCACGCACGCCCTTGGCTACTGAGGGGGCGCGCACGATTGGGCGACGTGCCGGGGTCTCATTAGCTGCCGGAGCCGGGGCGGGCGCTGGCTGGGCGTTACCTCCCAGCAGTGAACGACGGCGCATGGGGGCCGGCTCGGCCTGCCCCGGGGTGGGCTGAGCATCAGCCAGCGGCTCATTTACCGGCGTATAGGCGGCGGTAGAAACATTCCAGTCACCGGCCTCGTCAGCGGAAGGCACCGGCTGGGTGCGGTCGGCTGCAACCGACTGCCACAACGGACCCTGTTCGCCGCCACCGGGAGCCGCCGGGGCTGCCTGCGGAGCTGACTGCGCTACCGGTGGCTCAGCTGAATGAGCAGATTGGCTAAGCTGGGCAGGCGGATTCTCTAGTACCGAGTGCACCGGCAGGAAGGGTGAGGCCGGTGCAGCCTCAGCGCGTGGAGCGGCCGACGGCGTCGGGGCGCTAACCGCATTAAAGACCGTGCGGCGTCGGGGCAGATCCGCACCAAGATCAGAAACTGCCGAGTTAGCGCTAGCTGCCGAGGCGGCAGTACCAGACATGGCACTGGGGGCGGTGGCAGAAAAAGCGCTAGGCGCACTGGCAGCAGAGCGGGCACTAACCGCGTTTACACCAGCCAAATCAGCTGAAGCAGCGGTGGCCGAGAAAATGCTGGGGGCGCTTGCTGCACTAGCAGCCGCACGCCTACGCGAACGAGTCCCAGCGCGGCTAGCCAAATCAGCTGAAGCTGCCGTGGCCGAGGCAGCCGTAGCAGAGAAAGAACTGGGGGCACTAGCTGCATTAGCGCGGCGTCGGGTGGCACGCCCATTAACAGCCGGCGCAGCCGAGGGAGCACTCAAAGAACTATAAGCACTGGCGCTACTGGCCATACCCGCGCTGGCCGCACTAGCAGCACGCCGCGAGCGCGCCGGGTAAGTTGGCAGTGAGGGAGCCCCAGCGTGGGCCGAATTTACGTGTACCACCGGCTGAGTGGGAGCCTGGCCACCTAGCGGACCAGCTCCAGCGCTAGTGGCGCTAGCAGCAGAAATACCAAAAGAAGCAGCTGAGCCGGCGGTGGGCGAGCTGCTGGCTAGGTGCGTAGGTAGCCCCACACTGGGGCCGTTGCCGCGGTTAGCAGCATTGGCGGCGTTAGCGGCTGCAGTATTTACAGGCGGGAAGGTAGGGGCAGTTGTGTGTCCAGCGCCTTCAGGCATACGGCTAGCGGCGGTAGGCACTACCCGTGTATCTCTAAGATCGTCGCCGGGAGTAACAACCGGGGTGCTAGGGGCAGCAGCCGGAGCACTAGGGGCACTAGGGAAGCCAGGAGCGCTAGGGGCAGCAACTGGAGCACTAGCAGCCGGAGCACTAGGGGCACTAGGGAAGCCAGGGGCGCTAGGGGCAGCATTAGCGCGGCTAGGGCCGTCGCCGGGGCCAGAGCCTAAAAGCGGCTCACGGATAGGCTCAAAACTGTTGTGCTCGTGCAGAGTGTGGCTTTTAATATCCATCTCTGCCATAGGGCTTTGTAGTGCTTGAGCCTCATCAACAGTTAATTCACCTGAGGCCACCGCCTCACGTAAAGCTTCTTGTTCTTCACGCAAGCGACGCATTTCGCGGCGGGTTAGCAGGGGCTGCTGGCCGGTTAGGAAGGCTTCACGCTCCGCTGAGCGCTCCGCTTCGCGGCGTGCTCGCCGCGACATTGGGCGGGCAGCTCCGTTTTGAGGCGCGTCAGTCACTTTCGCTATCCTTCCTGCCGGTTTGTCCTTGGGCTACATTGGCGGTCATTGAGGTGGTTGCGCCGCTGCGCTGTCCACTTCTATAAAGGCCATATTTACGAATGTATTGCACTACGCCGTCTGGTACCAGGTACCACACCGGCGCGGCGCGTTTAACTCTTTCACGACATGCCGTTGAGGAGATGGCCATAGCTGGCACCTCAACCAGTTGCACGCTGTCTGGCAGTCCGGTCTTGTCTAACACATGTCCCGGACGGGTGACCCCCACCATATGTGCAAGCTCGAATAGTTTATCGGCGTCTTTCCAAGAAAAAATCTGCGCCAACGCATCTGCGCCAGTGATGAAGAACAACTCCGTGCCTGGATAAAGTGCGGCAATATCACGCAAAGTATCCACAGTGTAGGTAGTCCCGCCGCGATCAATATCCACCCTGGACACCGTAAAGCGCGGGTTAGAGGCCGTAGCGATAACTGTCATCAAGTAGCGATGCTCGGCAGCAGAGACGCGGCGGTCACGTTTAAAGGGTTGGGAAGCTGTAGGAACGAAGATTACTTCATCAAGCTCAAAGGCGTCTTGTACCTCGCTTGCAGCCACCAAGTGGCCATGGTGAATCGGGTCGAAAGTGCCACCCATAATGCCTATGCGTGGTGCTCGCCCTGTTTTTTCCATGCCTACATACTGCCATGAATTAATATAAATAGCCTATCCTTAGGGGGGTATTAACCAAGTTTTCCTACAGTTTCGCGGCCTACACTGGCAATCTGACACGTATTACGGGAGGCAGTAATGACCAGGCACGATCGGCTTAGCGAGCTACTGGCTATGGTTCTGGAAGCCGGCAGCGTGCATATTGACGACGTCGTCGCTCAGCTGGGGGTTTCCGCCGCCACTGCCCGGCGTGACCTGGATTTACTGGCCAGCCAACAGTTAGTTACCCGCACTCGCGGCGGGGCTAGCGCCAACCCTACTTCTTCAGAGCTGCCCTTGCGTTACCGCACTACACGCATGTCTGAGGAAAAGACACGTATCGCTCATGCTGCCGCCAAACTGGTTGAGCCGGGCCAAACTATTGCGCTTAATGGGGGCACTACCACCACTGAGATTGCCCGTGAGCTGGCCTTGCACGCACCTGAACCCACTTTGGAAGTGCCGCAAGTTACGGTGGTTACTAATGCGGTCAATATTGGTTATGAGCTGACTGTGCGCTCACATGTGCGGGTAGTGATGACTGGTGGGGTGCCCCGCCCCCAGTCATATGAGCTGGTAGGCCCCCTGGCGCAGCGGATTTTGCCCGATATTTACATCAACACCTTGTTTTTAGGGGTTGAGGCTCTAGGCCCGCGCGGGGCCTATGCTTCCCATGAGGGTGAGGCAGCCATTAACGCGGCCTTGGCTGATGCGGCTGAGACGGTGGTGGCTGTTAGTGACCACTCAAAACTGGGCACTAGTGCCTTTGCATTGATCCGTAAGCTGTCACAGATTGACCTGCTGATCACCGACAGCGGTGTGGATGAGGACACGCTAGCGTGGATCAAAGCCGCCGGCGTAGAGACTATGATTGTTTAAGGGAAACATTTTCTCCCCTACCCCAACATAATCGAACACAGCTTAGTTAGCGCCTGACGCGTCAGCTTAGCTGTGTAACTGCTGCCGAGGAAGTCTGCAATGACCATGCCCCCCGCCCCGCGCACTACCGGTCGCGTCACTATGCCCATTCAAGAGGGCATTGACGAACAAATCCGCGCCCTTTGCACTGCTTTAGGCGCAGATGCCGTCCGTAACTCTGACGGTACTTGGCTCCCTGAAATAGCCTCTGAACTGGTGGATAAGGTTTACTCCACCTACTTCCCGGCCCGTGGCGATCAAGAATTTGCGCTGGCTCATCCCCAAACTTTGGTTAACCAGTATCTGCTTTCTGCCCGGCACACTGCTTTAGGCGCCACTGCCCTAGAAATTGACGTCATGGAGGGCTATTTCCGTGACCAGTTCGCCCCGCACTATGAGCGCTATGAGCGTTTTTGGGAGGTCACTGACCGCACCACTGGCCAGGTAGTGCCTGTAGAAGACTGGCAGCTAGATCGCCAGCGCGGGGTGGTAACTATCCCCCAGCCCACGCCTTGGCATGAATACACTGTGGCTTTCCTAGCTGATCAGCTGTGGGACTCCACCCAGATGTACAACTACATCACCAACAATTGGCAAGATGACCCCACCCGCGTCAAAGAGCGCCCCTATGACGCGCGCAAGCACCCGGTGTGGGAGCACACCCGTCAGGCCCTGACCGATTGGCTAGCGGCCCACCCGGAAGTGGATGTGGTGCGTTTTACCACTTTCTTCTACCACTTCACGCTGGTGTTTAACGAGAGTGGCAAAGAAAAGTTTGTGGACTGGTTTGGCTACTCTGCCTCCGTCTCACCTGAAGCTTTGGACGCTTTTGAGGCTAAATACGGCTATGCACTGCGGGCGGAGGATTTTGTCGACGCCGGCTACTACAACTGCCCCTTCCGCTCCCCCAGCCCCCAGTTCCTAGACTGGATTGATTTCACTTCCAGGTTTGTGGCCGCCAAGGCCAAGGAGCTGGTGGATATTGCCCACGCTAATGGGCGTGAAGCCATGATGTTCCTAGGTGATAACTGGATTGGCACCGAGCCTTACGGCAAGTATTTCCCCTCAATTGGGCTAGATGCGGTGGTTGGTAGCGCCGGTAGCGCCGCCACTACCCGCCTGATCAGCGATATCCCTGGGGTTAAATACACCGAGGTACGTTTCTTGCCTTACTTCTTCCCTGATGTTTTCAACCATGAGGGTGGAGACCCGGTAGGCCAGGCCAATGATTCTTGGCTAACTTCACGGCGCGCTATTGTGCGCCGCCCGCTAGACCGGATGGGTTATGGCGGCTACGTTTCGCTGGCTCTGGAGTTTCCTGAGTTTGTTCAGCGTATTGCCCAAATCTGCCAGGAGTTCCGCGACATTCACGAGTTTTCCGGCGGTAACTTGCCGGCAAATGCCCCCTTTAAGGTGGGTATTTTGAATGCCTGGGGTAAGCTGCGCAGCTGGCAAACCCATATGGTGGCCCACGCACTGTGGTATAAGGCCTGCTACTCCTATGTGGGTGTGGTTGAGGCCTTGGCTGGCTTGCCTTTTGAGGTGGAGTTCCTCTCCTTCGACGAGGTTTTGGACCAGGGCGTGCCCAAGGACATTGGGGTGCTGATTAATGCTGGCGCTGCTGGCACCGCTTTTTCTGGGGCTCAGGCTTGGGATGATCCGCGTCTGAGCGAAATTATTCGCGCCTGGGTGGCCGCTGGTGGCGGTTTCATTGGTGTGGGTGAGCCTAGCGCCTATCCCAAGGGCGGAGCTTTCTTGCAGCTCAGCGATGTTTTGGGAGTGGACCGTGAGCAGTCCTTGTCACTGTCTACTGACCGCTACCCGGTGGTTACTTCTGAGCATTACGTTAGCGCTGATTTAGACCCGGTTTTCGACGACGGCGAAGGCGCTGGTGGGGATGTGTTTGCTACCAGCGCGCAGATTCTGCGGCTAAAAGAGGGCAGCGTACAGCTGGCGGTTAACCACTATGGAGCCGGGCGCGCCGTGTATTTCTCGGGCTTGCCCTACTCCTATGTAAACAGCCGCACCCTGCAGCGCGCCCTGTATTGGGCGGCTAACTGTCAAGACCTCATTGAGCAGTGGCACACTAGCCACCCGGCCACTGAAGTGGCTTGGTATCCGCAGGTGCGCCGGTTCTTGGTGACCAACAACTCCTACCAGGCGGTTAGCACCAGCGTATGCGGCCAGGGCCAAACCTGGCAGGTTGAGCTTGAACCTATGGGTAGCTGCTGGATGGATGTGAACTAAAGGCGTTTAGGCGCGTGCTTTATCTAAGTGCGCGCCTAAGCTTGCGCCAGCGTTTGGGACTAATGATTAGCTCAAGCCCAAACACCACCATCCACACAAATAAGATGGTCAGGTGTACTCTTTGGGCGATGCCGCTGTAACGCTGGAGTACTTCTAGTACGGCGGCGGTAATCGCATAGAAGGCACTTGCCGCAGTCATTATGCCGGTTAGGTAACGACTAGCCGGCATAATTTTGTGTAGCTTTAGGCCGCTGCGTGGGCTCAGTAGGCCGGTTAGGCCCACGCCGGCGGCAATCCAGGCCCCTCCCACCACAATTGAGGAGCCTTCATGAACTCGATGCACCCAGCTGGTGGAGTGTGCCAGTTGCGCCTTGCAACTGGCTAGAGATACCGCGCATTGCATTGGGAAACTAACGTCCACAATGGTGGCCACACCAATAAGTACCAGTCCCCCAAACCCTAGCAGGGCGCAGTGCCTACCCCAGCGGTTAAGCCTGCGCCAATGAACGTTTCTACCTAGGTTGTTAAGCCCTACCATGCCGGTGCCGCTAACCAGCAGTGAGGCTACGCCGTCGCCAATACGAGTGACCTTAGCGGTGGGCTGGCCACTAGCAGCCAATTCAGAGGCGTAGGCGTTAACCCAACTCAAATGCGAGCCCAGCAGACCAGACAGCAGCCAGGTGGAATAAACTATGGCGGCAAGTATTATGGCCACACCGGTGGTGCGTGCATATTTAAACGGCATCGCATCCTCATAATGCTCGGAAGTACTGCTTTTATTATGGCTGTAAGGGCTGCTAACTAGCCAATTGCATCGCTTCAAGGCAAATCGAGACGCTGTGAGATTTTAAGTAAACATGCTAAACGATTGACACATATAAGCTGGCCTCGCCGGGGTAAGACAAAGGCGTCCTACCCCACCTCACCAGGCGATATGTCCAAAAATCGTCCGGGTGCGGCAGCGCCGTTAGTGGGGCGACCAGCGCGATTAAGGCCGCTCCGCTAACACGGTGCTAGCACGTCACATATGTTGTCAGATCTTTGCCTGACAGAGTTATCTAGTTTCGGTTTACAGATCCGGGTCGGTCCACAGACCCTGGGCTGCTTCTTCACGCAGGGCCGCGCGGGCAGCTTCTTTCGCGTCCATACGTTCTTTATATTCAGCTCGGCGCTGCTCGTTGGTACGGCGGTGGTAGTCCTCCACGCGCACATCCGTGCCGCGCTGGCCCAGCAGCTCAGCCCCGGCAGTGAGGGTGGGCTCCCAAGTGAAGATGACGCCGTCGCTTAAATCACCGATCAGCACCGTGTCTCCACCCTGTGCCCCGGCCTTGAGCAGCTCATCTTCCACGCCAGCAATAGCCAGGCGGTCAGCTAGGTAGCCCACGGCCTCATTGTTAGTGAAGTCAGTTTGCAGCACCCAGCGTTCAGGCTTTTGACCGCGCACCTGATAAACCTTGCCCTCCTGGGGGTGGTTAATCAGCTTAATGGTGGCAATGGGCTCATTCTTACGCCGTCCTACCGGGGCCGGGGTAATAACCGGGCGCACCGTCTGACTCTCGGCCTCTTGCAACTGCTGGCGGTCTTGCTCTACCAGGGCCGCTAGCGCATAGGACAGTTCACGTAGGCCCTTACGGGTTAGCGCACTGACTTCAAACACCGGCCAGCCGCGCTCTAGCAGCTCATCATGCATCATTTCAGCCATGGCGGCGCCGTCAGGCATATCCACCTTGTTAACCACAATCACGCGTGGACGGCTCATCAGCGGCAGGCGGCCCGTGGCACTGCCGTCATCAGCTAGGCGCTGCGAGTAGGTGGCTAGCTCAGCTTCAATAACCTCAAGATCATGGAGCGGATCGCGGTCAGATTCTAGTGTGGCAGCGTCAAGCACATGCACAATCACCGCGCAGCGCTCAATGTGGCGCAAAAACTCCAAGCCCAAGCCCTTGCCTTCACTGGCGCCAGGGATCAGCCCGGGCACATCCGCAATGGTGTAGCGGCTAGAGCCGGCCTCAACCACACCTAGGTTAGGTACCAAAGTAGTGAAAGGATAGTCGGCAATCTTGGGACGCGCCGCACTCATAGCCGCAATCAGGGAGGATTTACCGGCGCTGGGGTAACCCACTAAAGCCACGTCAGCGATGGACTTTAGCTCAAGTACTACATCTTTTTTCTCACCGGGCAGCCCCAACAGGTGGAAGCCCGGGGCGCGGCGCTTAGAAGAAGCTAGCGAGAAGTTACCACGCCCGCCGGCGCCGCCTTCCGCCACTACCAGCTCTGCATCCGGCTCAACCAGGTCAGCGATTACGCTGCCGTCAGTGTCTTTAACAACCGTGCCTTCAGGCACCGGCAAGATTACGTCAGCGCCGTTTTCGCCGCGCCGCCAGTCCCCCATACCGGGGGTGCCACTACCAGCGCTACGGTGAGGGCTGCGGTGGTAGCTAAGCAGGGTGGTGACCGAGGGGTCTACCCGCAAAATAACCGAACCGCCGTGACCGCCGTCGCCACCATCAGGGCCAGCCAGGGGCTTGAACTTTTCACGGTGAATCGAGGTGCAACCATGGCCGCCGTCGCCACCGGCAACGTGCAAAACCACGCGATCAACAAAACTGGCCATGATCTCTCCTAGGTATCAGTTGCGGGCGTAGATATGACGCAAGGGCGGCCGGCATCGCGCCGAACCGCCCTCACATGACGTTTAGTCGCTGGTCTCAGGCCTCAACTAGGACGTTGACAACCTTACGACCGTGGTGGGTGCCGAACTCGACACTGCCAGCTGCGGTAGCAAACAGGGTGTCGTCGTTACCGCGGCCTACGTTTACACCAGGGTGGAAGTGAGTGCCGCGCTGACGCACGATAATCTCTCCGGCCTTAACAAACTGGCCGCCGTAGCGCTTAACGCCCAGGTACTGTGCGTTCGAGTCACGGCCGTTGCGGGAGGAACCCAGACCCTTCTTGTGTGCCATTTCCTAATCCTCTTTTCTGCTAAGACTAATCGATGCCGATATAGGGCAAGATCAGGCGATTGCGGTGACCTTGACGGCGGTCAGCTTGGCGCGGTGGCCCTGACGCTTACGGTAACCGGTCTTGTTCTTGAACTTGAGGATGTTGATCTTAGGACCCTTCTCGTCGCCGACGATTTCGGCGCGAACGGATACCTCGGCTAGGCCAGCAGCGTCCGAGGTCACCTTGTCGCCATCCACCAGGAGTAGGGGGGCGAGGGTTACCTCGTCGCCGATCTCACCGGCAAGCTTGTCGACAACGACGACGTCGCCGACGGAGACCTTCTCCTGACGGCCACCAGCCTTGACGATCGCGTAGACCACGTTGATGCTCATCTCTTTTAGTCGTTTTAAGCGCCCCGTAGCTACTAAGCCAACTTGGCACTTTCTGGCAAACGGTGCGCAACGCACCGACGGTCAACTCTACGTGACGAAGGGGCGTTGCGCCAACCTGTTTTCGCTATTCTTCAGTGTGGTCTTGCGCACCGGTTTCAGTTTGTGCCGGTGCCACCACCCCGGAGCTAGCTGCCCGACGGCGCGGGCGACGCATAGTTTCTAGCACTGTGTCGGCGCTAGCAACTACCGATCCACCTCCGGAAATAGTCTGTCTCTGGGCCGGGGCGGCCGGGGCTTGCTCGGGGGTGACGCTTACATCGGGGGCACTAGCAGCGCGGCGCACAGCCCGACGGCGTGGGCGCGGCTGGACTACCTCGGTATCTGCGTGTGACTGCTCAGCTACCTCGGCGCTTGCGGACGCCTGTCCGGTTACCTCCTCCTGGACGGCTGCCGGCTCTAGTGGCGCGTCAGCCGACGCCTGAGCCTCATCGGTGTCGCTAGCTGCGGCGTTTGGGGCACCAGCATCACTAGGGACGCCAGCGTCGTCGTGAGCAGTACCGTTGGCAGCCTCGTCGTGAGCCTGCTGTGGCTCCAAAAGCTCCATAAAGTCAGCCGGCGCAGCGCTCTGCACAAACTGGCCCGAGCGGCGCACCCGGCGCGGTGAGCGTAGGGTTTCACGCGGCGCCTCGCTAGCCCCACTATCGTGAGCCCGCTCGGCGGCAGTAGCAATCTGGGCTAGAGCGTTGCGCACATTGTCGCGCTCAGACTCATCGGCCACGCTGGCCGCAGCGGACTCACTGGCTGAGTCATTCTTACGGCGCGGTTCTTCATCCTTACGCTGCTTACGACGGCGCTTACCATTGTCTACATGGGCTGAGGCAGACATAGACATGTCCACCACCTGGTTTTCCACCGGGGCATCATGAACGATAAAGCCACGCCCATTGCAGTGCTCACACGGCGTCGAGAAGGCCTCTACCAGCCCCTGCCCCACACGCTTACGGGTCATCTGCACTAGCCCCAAGCTGGTTACTTCAGTGACCTGGTGGCGGGTACGGTCGCGACCCAGGCATTCGATTAGGCGGCGCAGCACCAGGTCCCGGTTGGACTCAAGCACCATATCCACAAAGTCGATTACCACCATGCCGCCGATGTCGCGCAGACGCAGCTGACGCACAATCTCCTCAGCTGCTTCCAGGTTGTTGCGGGTGACGGTCTCCTCCAGGGTGCCGCCCGCGCCAGTGAAGCGGCCGGTATTGACGTCAATAACCGTCATGGCTTCAGTGCGGTCAATTACTAAGGTACCGCCACTGGGCAGCCACACCTTGCGATCAAAAGCCTTAGCTAGCTGCTCCTCTACCCGGTAGGTGGTGAATACATCCACCGGGGAGACCCAGTGCTCTAGGCGGTCAGCTAGCTCAGGGCTAAGCTCAGTGACATATTCGCTAATGGTTTGCCAGGCTTTAGAACCCGAAACGATCAGCTTGCGGAAGTCTTCACTAAAGACGTCACGCACCACGCGCAAAGCCAGCTCCGGCTCACCCTTTAGTAGCAACGGGGCTTTGCCTGAGCCACGGTTAACGGCCTCTACCTTCTTTTGGATCTGCTCCCACTGGGCGGTTAGGCGCTGCACATCAGCGGCTAGCTGCTCTTCAGTGGCGCCTTCAGCGGCGGTGCGCACAATTACACCATGTCCGGCGGGCACAACCTGCTTCAAGATGCGCTTTAGGCGGCCGCGCTCAGTGTCGGGTAGCTTGCGTGAAATACCGGTCATAGACCCCCCGGGCACTAGCACCAGGTGGCGTCCGGCCAGGGTGATCTGGCTGGTTAGGCGCGCGCCCTTGTGACCAATGGGGTCCTTGGTTACCTGCACTACTACCGTGTCGCCGCTCTTGAGGGCGTCTTCGATGCGGCGGGGCTTGCCTTCTAGGCCAGCGGCGTCCCAGTTAACTTCACCGGCGTAAAGCACGGCGTTGCGGCCCTTGCCTAGGTCAACGAAGGCGGCTTCCATGGAGGGCAGCACGTTTTGTACGCGGCCGATGTAGACATTGCCCACCATTGAGGTTTGGGTGTGGCGGGCTACGTAGTGCTCTACCAGCATGTCGTCTTCAAGTACGGCGATCTGGTTGAGGCCGTCTTTTTCACGCACGATCATCTGGCGGTCTACGCTTTCGCGGCGGGCCAGGAATTCGGCTTCGGTCACGATGGGGCGACGGCGTCCGGCAGCGCGCCCTTCACGGCGGCGCTGACGCTTAGCTTCTAGGCGGGTCGAGCCTTTAAGCGCGGTAACTTCGTCTTTAACGTCGCGGGCTTCGTCTGAGCGGGTACGGGTGCGGCGGCGACGGCGACGGCGCAGCGAGCCAGACTCTCCGCCCTCTTCCTCTTCGCTGCTTTCTTCACTGGCCTGCGTGTCAGCTTCAGCCTCTTCAGGACTGGAAGCGCTGGTAGTGGTCTCTTCTTCCTCTTCGCGCACGCGTGAGCGGCGTCCGCGTCCGCCACGACGACGGCGCACAGACTTGCGGCCATTTTCTTCGTCTTCTTCGGCTATGCTTACATCAGTACTTTCGTCCTGAGTTGCTTCGCTCTCTTGATCAGCTACTTCGACGCGCTTTTCGCGACTAGTACGTTCGTCACGGTGGCGAGTTTTGCGGGACTTAACGCTTGTGCGCGGGGCGCGGGCGGCGGCGTCGTCGTTTTCAGCAGAATCAGCCTCTACTACCGGGCGCTTACGCACTGCCGAAAAATCGGGGGCCTGAAATAGTAGGGAACCAAAAGAAGCGGGCGCACTGGGGGCTGCCTGGGGTTCCTCGGCAGCACTAAAAGTAGAGTCAGCCATTTCAGCCATTATTTTCTCCAAAGTGACGCAGCCTAGGTTCGCACCTACCCCAAGCCGGTCGGGTCGTCGCCGCAATGGGCGGAAAGTCTAGGAGCACCCCTTATGGGATGTCAGGGCCGCCGCAGTGCGCATTCTAGCCGGGCTTTGCAGCGACGAACATATGCGGCGCAAAAGCAGTTTGGCGAGCGCAGGGCAGGCGGAGAGCGCGCTGGTACGTAAGCGGAGCTCTTAGGGAATTATTCCATACCCCTGGCACTAAAACCTGGTAGGGGCGTCACAGATAGCCAGTTTTTACTGTTGGCGTTAATTGCCTCAAGCGGAGCCTGAGCATTTTTCGGGCGTGTCGAAGCTGGCTTAGGGAGAGCACAAAAACGGGACTTAAGTCAGAAACATATAAACCGACCCCAGTCAGTAGGGACGTATGTCCCAGGTATTTTGCAAGGGTAAACAAATTCACTTGAGTCGTTTGCACCCTTAGTCAAAAAGTCCCAATTCTTCATGACAGCGCGTCAGGCTTGGAAGTACACTTACGGCGAAGTGTTTTGGCCCTACGGCTAAAAACTCAAGATTGAATCATTAGTACCAAGAAAGGTAGCGCTTGTGACCACCGCAATGGCGCTCGACAGTCTGGACCTAGCCCGCTGGCAGTTCGGGATCACGACCGTCTATCACTTCATTCTGGTTCCGCTCACCATCGGCCTAGCACCGCTGGTAGCACTCATGGAAACCGCTTGGCTCAAGACCGGTAACGAGCAATGGCTAACTCTTACCAAGTTCTTCGGCAAGGTATTCATTATTAACTTCGCACTCGGTGTGGCCACCGGTATCGTGCAGGAATTCCAGTTCGGTATGAACTGGTCTGAATACTCTCGCTTTGTAGGCAACATCTTTGGTGCCCCGCTAGCCTTCGAGGCCCTGCTGGCCTTCTTCATGGAATCCACCTTCATGGGCGTGTGGATTTTCGGCTGGGACCGTCTGAGCAAGAAACTGCACAACCTGTGCATCTGGATGGTGGCGCTAGGCGTTAACCTATCCGCCCTATTCATTCTGGCCGCTAACTCCTGGATGCAGCACCCGGTAGGCGCCGTTGTTAACCCCAAGACCGACCGCGCCGAGCTTGACGGGATTGGTGGCTTCATCGAGGTGCTTACCTCTCCCCTAACCTGGGCCACCTACCTGCACGTAGTGACCACTGCCCTGCTGGTTGCTGGCGCCATGGTTATGGGTATTTCCATCTGGTGGATGGTGCGCGCAGCGCGCGCCGAGCAGAAGTTTGAGGCCACTGAGCTGTGGCGTCGCGGCGCTCGCTTTGGCGCCTACTTCGCGCTAATCGCCGGCATTGGTGTACTGGGCACCGGTCACTGGCAGGGCCAGCAGATCGCTGAATACCAGCCTGCCAAGTTCGCCGCTGCTGAGGCCCTGTGCCAGAGCCAGGAAGGCGCAGGTTTCACCGTAGCTGCCTTCGGTGACTGCTCTGCCAACGGCGGCCCCACCCGCATCATTGAGATCCCCAAGGTCTACTCCTTCATGGCCACCAACGACTTCAACGCCCGCATGACCGGCTTGGACGACGCCCAGAAGGACATGGAGCAGCGCTTTGGTAGCACCGCTGCCGACGGCTCCAAGATCGACTACACCCCCGACGTCATGACCACCTTCTGGACTTTCCGTCTGATGATCGGCACCGGTTCGCTATCCATCTTGCTGGCTCTGGTGGTGCTGTACCTGACCCGCGCCAACAAGCTCATTGCTAACCGCAAGCTGGGCACGCTGGCTTTGTGGAGTGTGACCCTGCCCTTCCTGGGTGCCAGCTTCGGTTGGATCTTTACCGAAATTGGCCGTCAGCCTTGGGTAGTAGCCCCCAACCTGGCCACGGTACGTCCTGACGACCCCACCACCTGGGTATACATGCTCACCCAGAACGGTGTATCCACGGTAGTCTCTTCCGCTTCCGTATTGACCAGTATGGTCGTATTCACCCTGCTCTATGCCGCTCTGGGCGTGGTTTGGTTTATGCTCCTGCGTCGCTATGTGCGTGAAGGCGTACGCACCCCGGTAGCTGACAAACCGGCCGACGACGCCGAGCTGACCTTCCAGTACTGATAAATACAAGGAAGTAAGACAAAATGACGTTATCTGTTCTCTGGTTCATCCTCATCGCTGTTTTGTGGATCGGCTACCTGACCCTAGAAGGCTTCGGCTTTGGGGTGGGCATGATCTACAAGTTCGTGGCCAAAGATGAGCGCGAACGCCGCGCTCTACTAGGCACTATCGGCCCCCACTGGGACGGTAACGAGGTCTGGCTACTCACCGCTGGTGGTGCCACCTTCGCCGCTTTCCCCGAGTGGTACGGCACGCTCTTTTCTGGAGCCTACCTAGTTCTGTTCCTGATCCTGCTGGCCCTGATCGTGCGTGTCTGCGCTATTGAGTGGCGCGGCAAGATCAACTCTGACACCTGGCGTGCTCGCTGGGACTGGGCCCACACCATCAGCGCCTGGCTGCCCGCCATCTTGTGGGGTGCGGCCTTCGCCAACCTGGTGCAGGGTATGCAGATTGAGGTAGTTGAGGTTGCCAGCCGCAAGGTTGTGCCCGTCTCTGAGGCCCTGGCGGCCCAGAGCGCCGGCACCCTGATTCCGGGCGCCTCCCACGAAATCACCGGTGGCTTCTGGAGCCTGATCACCCCCTTCACTCTGCTAGGTGGTTTGGTTACCTGCTCGCTGTTCTTGACCCACGGGGCCCTGTTCGCGGCCCTAAAGACCGCTGGCGATCTGTCCAAGCGTTGCTCCGCCCTGGCCCTGAAGCTGGGCGTGGTCTCCACCGTGCTCACCGCACTGTGGGCGCTGTGGGCTCAGCTGGCCTACTCCGCCAACCCCGCTTCTTGGATTGGTCTGGTACTGGCTGCCCTGTTCCTGGTGGCTTCCTTGTACCTGAATCTGCGTGGGCGTCAGGGCCTGGCTTTTGCCACCCACTTTGGTGCCATTGCCTTTGCCGTGGTGTTCATCTTCCTGGCTATCACCCCCGACATTATGCGTTCTGCCATCAACCCGGCTTACTCGCTGACCATCTCTCAGGGTGCTAGCGCGGATGTGACCTTGCTGATTATGAGCATTGCCGCCGTGGTATTCGTACCCGTGGTGCTGGTGTACACCATTTGGAGCTACAAGGTCTTCGCCAAGCGCATCAACGCTGAAAAGATCGACCCCAATGCCGGCCTGGACCCGGTTAAGGTGCGCGACAACTCCGCCAAGCCGGTGGGCTTGGCTTACTGATCACTTGGCCTGCTGATCAACAAGATCAGTAGTCACCACTGATTGCTGTTTAGCAAAGCGCTGGTGGCGGGCAACCTGCTTATGGTTGCCCGCCACCAGACTTTTTTCCTAAATCAAACTATTTGAATATCCTCGCTAGACTGGCCTTGTGAAGCCTTTGGACCCACGCCTGGCGCGCTACGCTAAAGCGGCTCGCAGCTACATTATTTTCACCGCAGTCACCGGTTTTCTAACCGCCGCTGCCATAGTTAGCCAAGCTGCTTTGATTGCCTACGTCATTGCCCCCGTGATCACCTCAAAGCAGTCCTTAAACACGCTGGCCCTGCCGCTGGCCCTGTTGGCGGGGGTGCTAGTTGTGCGCGTAGCAATTACTTATTTGCAAGAATCGCGCGCCCACCGCGCGGCCACACAAACGGTGGTGCAGCTACGCAAGCGCGTATTAGAGCAGGCCATTACCGCCGGCCCGCGGTGGCGCTCCACCAACACCTCCCAGAGCGCCACCTTGGCTACACGCGGCCTAGATGATCTAGAACCTTACTTCACCCGCTACCTGCCCCAGCTGCTACTGGCGGCCACGGTCACCCCGGCCACGGCCCTAGTGATGTTCACCCAAGACATCCCCTCCGCTATTGCGGTAGTGGCCACCATCCCGCTGATCCCTATTTTTATGATCCTGATCGGCAAGCTAACCTCCCAATACTCCAATGAGCGTCTAGCAGCCATGCAGCGTCTAGGTGCCCAGGTTTTAGATTTGGCTTCAGGGCTGCCCACCCTTAAGGCACTAGGGCGCGCCCAGGGTTCAAGCAAACGCATCTATCAGCTTGGTAAGGCCTACAACGCCACCACTATGGCTACTTTGCGGGTAGCTTTCCTCTCTGGCGCAGTGCTGGAATTTATCACCACCCTATCGGTGGCGATTGTGGCCGTTGAGGTAGGTTTCCGCCTGCTATATGGGCGCCTGGATTTAGCTACTGCCCTGCTGGTAATCATGATTGCCCCCGAGGTTTATCAGCCCCTGCGTCAGGTAGGTTTCCACTTCCACGCCTCAGCTAATGGCGTGGCCGCCGCCGAGCAGGCTTTTGAAATCATTGAACGCACCCATCACCAAGGCAGCCAAGCAGCCCCGCAGCTAAGCCAAACCACTATTGAGATCAGCAACCTTTCGGTTAAGGCCCGAGGCACTTACGCCCCAGCCTTGCTTTCGGCCCGCTTAGAGCCGGGAAAAATCCATGTGCTGGTAGGTAAATCTGGCTCCGGTAAAACCACCACCGCCCAGGTATTAATGGGCCTAGTGCCCCCCACTAGCGGCCAAGTTAATTTGCTCAGCGACGGCGCCAGCTTGGATTTGCGTGAAGTTGAGCTTAACTCCTGGTGGCGCCAGCTAACCTGGGTGAGCCAGCATCCAGCGATTTTGCCCGGCTCAGTGCGTCAGTATCTGCTTAGCGCCGGCGCGTGCAGCCAAGCCGAGCTGGAAAAGGCGGCGCAGGTAACCGGTTTCGACGCCGTCGTAGCCGCCCTACCCCAAGGCTGGGACACCCAGCTGGGTCAAGGCGGGGTGGGTTTAAGTGTGGGTCAGCGTCAGCGCTTGGCGTTAACCAGGGCCCTAGTCAACCCCAGCGCCCTGGTACTGCTTGATGAACCCAGCGCCCACTTAGATGCCATCAGTGAAAACCATATTGTGCAGGCCGTGCTGCAGCTGCGTGCAGCAGGCTCCACCGTGGTGGTTATTGCTCACCGTCAGGCACTTATCAACATTGCCGACAATGTCATTGAGGTGTGCGCCCAGGCGCTAGCCGCGCAGGAGGCTTAAGTGAATATGGTGTTTCTAAGCAGTCAAGAACGCGCCAGCCTACGCCAGTGTCTGCGCCTGTTAGGGCTTAACCGGGGCCGGTTTTGGGCTTCAGTGCTTACCGGTAGCGCTGGTTTGGCTAGCGCCATTGCCTTAAGTGCGGTGGCTGCCTGGCTAATTGCCCGCGCCAGCGAGCATCCCGATGTGGTGATGCTGGGAGTAGCACCCGTAATGGTGCGCCTATTTGGTATTTCCCGCGCAGTTTTACGCTACGTGGAACGCCTAATCAGCCACGACACGGCGCTGCGCGGCATGAATGGGCTACGTACCCGGGTTTATCAGGCCCTAGCTGGCTCACGCGCTGACGTGGTGGCCGCCTTGCGCCGTGGGGATGTGCTAGCCCGCATGGGAGCTGATATCGACGCCGTCGGTGACCTGGTGGTGCGTGCCTACCTGCCCGCTGCGGTGGCGCTGGTGAGCAGTTTACTGACGGTAGTGGTCATCGCCTTTATCTATCCTCCTGCCGCCTTGATTTTGGCCCTATGTCTAGCTATCAGCGGTATTGGTGCTCCTCTAGTAACCATGCGGGCCACCCGCCGGGCCCTGGATGCTCGCCGTCTGGCTGACACGCAGCTGGCAAATGCCACCCTTAACCTTCTGGAAAACGCTGACGAGCTGCGCATTAACGGCACTATGGAAACCGCCCAAAATGAGCTAGCCCAAATTGAGCAGCGCATTATTGCCCTTAAAGACAGCGCCGCCCGGCCTGGCGCCCTAGCCGGCGCCATTGATATTGCCGCCACCTTGGCTGCCGTAATTGGAGCGATTTTGGTTGGTAGCCCGGCAGTGGCCTCCGGCAGCCTCAACCCGGTGATGCTGGCGGTTATCACACTTACGCCTCTGGCTGCTTTCGAGGCCACCGCCCCACTTGGCCCAGCCAGCACTCAACTAATTGTTTCCGCCCAGGCCGCCACGCGGGTGATGGAGCTGGTTGACCAAGCCCGCCAGGCAGCTGATGAACCAAGCCATGAGCTAGCTGCGCCCGGCGCTGAGCTAAGCCTGCGCGCCCGTAATCTGGCTACTGCTTGGCCAGGGGGCCCCATTATCAGTCAAGGTATTGATCTGGAAGTTAAACCGGGCCAGTCGCTGGCCATTGTGGGCGCTTCCGGGATTGGTAAAACCACCCTGCTGTACACCCTGGCCGGGATCCTACCTAGTGCCCAGGGAAGCGTTGAGGTACTAACTAGCCAAAACACTTGGCAGCCACTGTATGGCTCACCGCGTCAACAAGCTGCCGCCTACGTGAGCCTAACGGCTGAAGACGCCCATATTTTTAACACCTCAGTACTAGAAAACCTGCGCGTAGCCAGGGGTGATATCACTGCTGAACAGGCGTATGAGCTGCTAGAACAGGCAGGTTTAGGCGCTTGGGTAAGCCATCTACCTAAAGGACTAGACACTGTCTTGGGTTCGGGTGCCACCAGTATTTCCGGTGGGGAGCGCCGTCGACTCTTACTGGCCCGCGCCCTAGCCAGCCCTGCGCGCATCCTGCTACTAGATGAGCCCGGCGAGCACCTAGACCCGGCCACTGCCGACGCCCTAATCACCGACCTCTTACAAGCCGACTCTAAGCGCGCTATTGTGCTGGTAACCCACCGTCTAAGTGCTTTGGCCAGCGCTGATGAAGTAGTGCTACTAGGCAAAGAAAACCAAAGTGCCCGCATTATTGCCCGTGGCAGCCACAGCCAGCTACTAGCTACCAGCAACGAATACGCTTGGGCTCTAGCGCAAGAGGAGAGCAGCGATGAGTGACATCTTCCAATTTCCCGGAGTGCCAGATGATGACCCACTGGGCGATATTGATATCCCCTCTCCCCTAACCCCCCGGGTTTCTACCTACTCCTCGGCTACGGTCGCCGTCGAAAACGGTGAGGTAAACGCCTTCACTGTGCACTCCAACCGGATGCGCTCCACCCGGGCCCTAACTGACCTAGGGCTAGGCACCGCCGCCGATCTAGATGCGCGCACGCTGGATCTACTGGCAGCCGCCTTAGATCTAACCAGCTCCCTAAAAGTACGCGATGCCCTGCAGCGTTTTGTCACCTCCGCCTGCCAGCTAACCGGGGCCGCCTGGGGCACTATTGCGGTGCATAACCAAAACAACCCCTTTGGGCCCATGGTTAACTCCGGCGTGCCCACGGCTTCGCCGGTGCAGCTAGCCTATGAATCGGTGCAGGGCCCCAACCAGCTAAACCCCCAGCAGGCGGGCACCCTAATCGATTCGGGCGCCATTATCCGCAATAACCTCTCAGTTGCTAGCGCCTTTACCGGCGCCATTGAGGGTGAAGGGCCCGGCTCACTGCTAACCGTGCCTTTGCAGGTGCACAGCCAAATCTTTGGCCAGATTTATCTGTGTGATAAGCCTGGCGGGTTTGTTACTAGTGACGCCGCCACTGTCTCTATGTTGGCGCGGGCGGCGGCTGTGGCCATTGATAATGCCCGCCTGTACCGGGTGGCCAATGAGCGCACCCAGTGGATGAGCGTCTCGCAAGAGCTAACCAGCACGCTGCTTTCTGGCGCCGACGAGGAAGACGCCCTAGGTCTGATCACTAAACGAATACGTGAAGTGGCCCGCGCGGATACTTCGGCCCTGATTTTGCCGGGAATTGGCGACAGTTGGGTGTGCGAGCTGGCTGACGGTATGTGGGCCAATGAGCTGATTGGCACCGTGTTTCCTCCCGATGGGCGAGCCATGAACTGCCTACATGCCCGCTGTGGCCTCCTGGTGCCCTCTTTACGTGAAGAAAAAGTGCTGCGGGTGGCGCAACTAAGCCGTTTTGGCCCTGCCCTATATGCCCCCATGATTTCCCACTCCCAGGGTATTGGGGTGATTTTGCTGCTGCGTGCCCCTGGGCGCGGGGAGTTTACTGAGCAGGATCTAGAAATCGCCCAACTGGTGGCCTCACAGGCTTCGATGGCTTTTGAACTGGCTAGCGCCCAGCACGCTGAAGAGATGGCTAACCTGCTTGATGAACGTGCCCGCATTGGCCGTGACCTGCATGATCTGGCCATCCAACAGCTGTTTGCTACCGGTATGCGTATCACTTCAGCCCGCAAGCGCTTGGCTGCTGGGGAACAGCTGGAGCCCGAGGAGATTTTGGCTGCTCTCGACGGCGCACTGGGGGCTATTGATGAATCGGTGGCCCAGATCCGCTCAATTGTGCGCTCTTTGCGCGACCGCGATGAGGAAGTGGGGGTGGTGGAGCGTTTGCGCCGTGAATCCTCACTGGCCCGCAACTCGCTAGGTTACGCCCCTTCGCTGATTATCACGGTTGACGGCAAGTCACTTAGCAACTGTTGCCGCGACGAGGAAGATAATCTGATCTCCATTATTGACGCCGCCGTTGACGATGATTTGGCCGATGACCTAGTGGCGGTAACCCGTGAGGCGCTAGCTAATGTGGCCCGACATGCCAAGGCTTCCTCGGTGCGGGTACAGATTGATTTCACCGGCTTGGATCTAACTAACGCCTCTTGTCAGCACACCCCCAGCCAGGTGGAGATTCGGGTGGATGACGACGGCGTGGGGCTAGATCCTACCTCTACGCGCAGCTCTGGCACCGCCAATATGAGTCAGCGAGCCTTGCGTCGTGGCGGTAGCTTCAGTTTGGGGCCCAGTCCGCGCGACGACGCCGCCCAGGCTGCACAGGCGGGCCAGGATACGCATCGCGGCACCCGCCTATTTTGGCAGGCGCCGCTAGAAAACTCGGTCGGCTAAAAAACTGCTTAGCTGCGTGAGCCGGCGCGCCAACCTGAGGCGCGCTGGCTAGCCACCCAGGCGGCCACCTGAGTGCGGCGCTGCAAGCCCATCTTAGCTAGCAGAGAGGTGATGTGGTTCTTAACCGTCTTTTCAGCAACTCCCAGCTGGGCGCCAATTTCACGGTTAGATAGGCCCTCACCGATCAGCACCAGAACTTTACGCTCAGCGTTGGTTAGGTCAGCGGTGGGGTCATCGTGGTCGGCGCGTCGGCGCGTAACCGTACGCTCATCTAGCAGCACGCGCCCATCAGCCACTGCACGCACTACATCAGAAATTTCGGCGCCGTGCACGCTCTTAAGCACGTAGGCACGCGCCCCTACCTCCAGCGCCTCAGCCAGGGCCTCGTCGTCGTCGAAGGAAGTTAACACGATCGGTAGAGCCTGCGGGACAGACTGAGACAGGGCGCGGATAACCTCAATACCGGTGCCGTCAGGTAGCTGTAGATCCACCAGGACAACGTCAGGACGCATTAGGTCCGCACGCCGTATAGCCTCAGCTTTAGAACCGGCCTCCGCTACAACTTCAAGGCCGTCCGCGCGGTCAATGATGTCTGAGATGCCGCGACGGACAATCTCATGGTCATCGATAATCATGACGCGAACGTTCGCGCCCTCCCGGTTTTCTACCATGGAGCTAAGACTAGCAACAATGGGCCCTAGTCCTATAATCAAAAACTTGTAAAACTATAGAAAATTTTTATAACGCCGTGTTTTAACCCTGTTTATTGCGCTGACAATTGGGGCAGCGTACATGTGAACGCCCACCAATAACCTCTTTGCGCAGTAGCCGGCCGCAACGCGAACAGGGTTGCCCCTCACGCCCATAAACTTCTAGAGACCTAGCAAAATATCCAGATTCTCCTTCAGTATTTACATATAAAGCGTCAAAACTGGTGCCACCTTGAGCTAAAGCGCGTTGCATAACTTCGCCAGTGCTTTGCAGCAAAAGTTTTAACTTGGCTTTACTAAGTGAACTACCTGGCCGGGCGCCGGCAATACGTGCAGCCCATAAAGCTTCATCAGCATAAATGTTGCCAATCCCGGATACAACACCTTGATCTAAAAGCAAGGTCTTTATCGCCCGGCTAGAAGCCTGCAAGCGGCCAATTACCTGGGCTTTATCAAGATAGGGATCTAAAACATCGCGAGCCACATGGGTGTCGGTTACCGGAATGGCATTTAACTGACTGCCACAGCCACCTGGAAAACCGTCGCTAGTAGGCACCATATCCACCACAGCCAGCCCACCAAACATGCGCTGATCCACATGGTGCAGCACAGTGGAGCCTTCCAGCCTTAACCGCACCCGCAAATGGCGGTGGCTAAAAAGTTCAGCCTGCGCCCCACTATGGACCAGTAGCTGCCCACTCATACCCAGATGGGCAGTCAGGGCGGCGCCGTCGTCGAGAACTAGCCATAAAAACTTGCCGCGACGCACCGCCGCCTGCACCTGACGCCCCACCAACTGGTCTACAAATGAGGCAGGGCCCCCCACATGCTTGCGTAGCGGGCGACTATCTAACACCTCAACCGCTGTGAAATGTAGGCCCACCAGGTGCTTTTCTAAGCCCCGGCGCACTACCTCAACTTCAGGAAGCTCAGGCATTAATCGTTAGTGGCGTTAGCGGGCACGCCCCCAAGCAGACTGCCGTGAGCCTGATCGGCGGCCAAAGCCTCATTAACCCCGGGCAGGGCCAAGCCGGCGTCGCCCTTTTCAGCCAAAAGCCGGGCGTAGGCAGACTCAGCGGCCACCAGCTCCGCAGCCTTCTTCGAGGAGCCCTCCCCGCTGCCTAGCTCACGCTCACCCACATGAGCGCTGGCCCTAAAGCGGCGCGAGTGGTCGGGACCAAAGCCCTCAACCTCATAGTTAGGCGAGCCCAAACCATGCGCATTACACAGCTCCAGCAGCGAAGTTTTCCAGTCCATAGCGCCCCCACGCACCTGGGCACGGTTAAGGAAACCAGAGACCAAAACCTGCACCACCGGGCGGGTGGCAGTAAAACCGTGAGTTAGGTAGGTGGCGCCAATCATTGCCTCAACCGTGTCAGACAGGATCGAGGCTTTTTCACGCCCACCGGTAATGGCCTCACCATTACCCAGCAAAATGAACTCCCCTAGCCCCAGCTGTTGGGCAATCTGCGCCAAAGCCGGCTCAGAGACGGTGGCTGAACGCATTTTGGCCAGCTGGCCTTCGCTAACGCCTGGGAAGCGCTCATACAGCTCTTCAGTTACCACCAGGCCCAGCACAGAGTCACCCAGGAACTCTAGGCGCTCATTGGTGGGCAGGCCTCCCTGCTCGTGAGCCCAGGAGCGGTGGGTGAGGGCAAGTTCTAACAGCTTAGGGTCAATTTTGATGCCCCAACGGTTAAGCAGCACCTCCCGGTCAGTGCGGGCGGCGGGGGCTTTTACCCGAGACTTGCTTTTCCTAACCATCATTCTTCCTCTAGCAATGAGCGCAGCGCAGACCAACGCGGATCTAGGATCTCGTGGTGATGGTCGGCAGGTAGATCAGCTAGACGCTGTCCACATTCTTGGCATAGCCCCGGGCAGTCATCGCTGCACAGGGGCTGGAAGGGCAGCTTTAGAACCAGGGCGTCACGCAGTACCGGCTCTAAATCCACGCTGTCCTCATCTGAGATGGTCAGCAACTCATCGGCGTCTTCTGCCTCGCTGTCTGCAGTTAGCTTGGCAGCTACTTCCGGCAGGAAAAACATCTCTGAGAAGTCAATGTCTTGCTCATAGCTGATCTCATCGAGACAGCGGCCGCATTCGCCGGCAATCTGTACCTGGGCACTGCCGCTAACCAGTACGCCGTCGGTCATGGAGGTCAGTGTGGCCTGCAGGCGCACCGGGGAGCCTGGCTTAGCGCCAATCATGGCGTTACCCAGATCTGCCGGGGCCGGCACAGTTAGCTCTACTTCTTTTACGGAACCTGCCTGGTGAGGTAGATCACGCAGGGAAATTACAAAGTCATTCATGTTTGCCTCCAGTAGTTATGCAATGGGCAAAGTTTTTGGCAAGGGGCGCCGCCTGGGGTAACCGTTAGGAGGGGTCAACTGACCAGCCCATATTGCGACGGCGCGTCACAGAGGGGTCCTGCCAGGTCTGGCTTGCCGGGGTTTCGGGGTTACGACGTCGCTCTAGCTCAGAGCGTCCAGCCATGGTCTGGTGCAGCAGCTTTTCTAGGGTCTGCTGCAAGGAGGCCAAGTGGGCATCTGAATAGTTTTCCGCACCCGCACGCATCCCGGCGGCCTTGTCTTCAGCCTGGGCCACGATCTCATCGGCGCGCTCATGGGCGCGGCGCACAATGTTCTCGCCAGAGATAAGCCGCTCAGCTTCTTCATGGGCGTGCTCAATTAGCGCCTCAGACTGGCGGTGACCGTCAGCGACTATGGCCTTAGCTCGCTCACGCGCCTGGTCAATAATCTCGTCTTCCTGCTCCAGGATTTTGCGGGCATCCTGAATGGACAGCGGTAAATGCTGACGCACCTGGAACAATAAGTCAGAAAATTCTTCGCGGTTTACCAGCACTGAGGCGCCCATGGGCATCGGGCGAGCCTGTTCCAGAGCACGCTCAAGCTTGCTCAGGTACTTTAGGACATCTGCCCCACGCTCATTTTCAGACACTGCGCCTCCTTCAAGATTTAAGGGCCGTGGCAACTGCCGACGGCACAAGTGAGTCAATGTTACCGCCGTAGCTGGCCACATCTTTCACTAGCGAAGAGGAGATATGTCCCATCCCGGGGGCGGCAGGTAAAAATACTGTCTCAACTCCACCTAGCTGTGTGTTAATAAAAGCCATAGGCGCTTCACTATCTAAATCGCTGCCGTTACGCAGCCCTTTAACAATAGCAACCGCCCCGATTTGCTCAGCATAACTAGCCACCAGCCCGTTAAGGGCCACTACCTTAACGTTTTGCAGGTGGCTTAACGACGCCGTCGCTAAGCGCACTCTTTGCTCATCACTAAAGTGGTAGCGCCCGCGCTTATCACGGTTTTGCGCTACAGCCACCACTACTTGGTCAAAAATGTTGGCAGCCCGGCCAACAATATCGACGTGCCCATTAGTTATTGGGTCAAAGGAGCCGGGGTAGAGAGCTATGCGCATGTACTAAGCCTAATGCCAGCTGCAACTTTAGCCGCTGCGAGCGCGCCGTAATAGGCTTTAAGTATGAGCAGAATCGTGGCCGGCAGCGTAGGTGGGGCCCCCTTACGTGTGCCCTCTTCAGGTACTCGCCCTACTTCTGAGCGGGTGCGCGAGGCCCTGTTTTCTAAACTTGAGACCTATCAGGTGCTGCAAGGTGGGCGGGTAGTTGACTTATGCGCTGGCTCTGGGGCCTTGGGGCTGGAGGCAGCTAGCCGTGGCGCTAGCGAGGTGGCCCTGGTTGACTATGCGCGCGGGGCAATTAAGGCCTGCCAGGATAATGTGCGCCGGCTGGGTTTGCGCGGGGTACGCGTGGTTATGGCTAAAGCGCAGGCCTATACTGCAGGGCCAGCTGGCAGCCCGGTGGATTTAGTGTTTTTTGATCCGCCCTATGACATGAGTGAGGCTAGCGTCAGTGAGGTTCTGACTCCGCTGGTGCGAAGCCAGGACCCGTGGCTGCAGCCGCACTCGGTGGTGGTGGTGGAGCGTTCTACGCGCTCGCCGGAGCCGACTTGGCCGGCAGGGATGCATAGTTTTAGCGATAAGAAATACGGTGAAACTCGCCTGTGGTTTGCTGAGTTGGATTAGGACTTTTCTAGGAAGGCCTGTGAGTCTTCATCTAGGCGCCGGGCCAGCACTTGGGCTAGGGCCGGCGCCTGCTCTAGCTGTGGATCGGCTTTAACTATTTGCCAGGCGTCTTGGCGGGCTTGCTCAATTACTTTGACGTGTTCGCTGTCAGTTACTTGTAGTAGGTCTAGGTTGCGTTTGCGCCCTGACTGGCTTGAGCCCAGTACATCGCCTTCGCTACGTAGGCGTAGATCTGCTTCGGCTAGTTCGAATCCGTTGGTAGTGGAGGCGAAGGCTTTGAGGCGGTGGAAGGCGGGTGAGCCTACCTGCGCGCCGGTGACTGCCATGCAGATGGCTGGTTTGTCGGCGCGCCCCACACGTCCGCGTAGCTGGTGCAGTTGGGATAGGCCAAAGCGTTCGGCGTCTAGGATCACCATCATGGTGGCGTCTGAAACGTCCACCCCTACCTCCACTACGGTGGTGGTTACTAATAGTGGGGTGGTGCCTTGGATGAAGTTACTGAGGGAGTTTTCTTTTTCGACGCCATCCATGCGCCCGGTGAGTGTGCCTATAGCAATACCGGATAGTTCTGGTTCTTTGGCTAGGCGCTGAGCCCAGTCGTTTACGGAGGCTAGGGATGCGTCTGAGGTTTCACTGTCAATGCTGGGGCACACCACGAATACGCGTCCGCCACCAGCTATTTCTTGGGCGGCGCGGCGCCATAGGGCTTGCACCCAGGCTTGCCTTTCCCAGGGCACTAGGTGGGTGGTTACCTGGGTGCGTCCGGCCGGTAGCCCTTCTAAAACTGAGATTTCTAGATCCCCAAAGACGGTCATGGCCACGGTGCGGGGAATGGGTGTGGCTGTCATAACCAGTAGGTGCGGGGTGGTGTGAGCGCCGCTTGGGTCAAGTGAGCCGCGTTCACGCAGCACATTTCGTTGAGCCACCCCGAAGCGGTGCTGTTCATCAATAACTACCAGCCCTAAACCAGGCAGCTGGACAGTGTCTGAAAGTAGGGCGTGGGTGCCTACCACTATGGCGCTTTCACCACTGGCTAGTTTGGCTAGCACTGCGCGTTTAGCGGGCACACTCATAGAGGCGGTTAATAAATAGACTTTGTCTGCGGCGCCCACTTCTAGCCCAGGCAACGCCGCTAGTTCACTGCCTTGGGCGCCTTTGCCTTGCGTGCCTTTAGTGCTTTGCGCCCCGTTAATTGGGCCCACTTGACTAAGTAGACGTTTTAAGGAGCTTACATGTTGGGCTGCTAGCACTTCAGTGGGGGCCAGCAGGGCACACTGGCCGCCTTGACCTAGTACTTGGGCCATCGCACGCAGGGCTACCACGGTTTTACCAGCGCCCACATCGCCTTGCAGTAGGCGCTGCATAGGTACGGTCTTATTTAGATCCTGGGCGATCTGCTCACCCACCTGCACCTGGGAGTCGGTCAGTTCAAAAGGCAAATGCGCATCAATCTGGCTACGTAGCGAATCTGCCTTAGGCACCGGCCAGGCAATGGCGTGTTCACTGGCCAAAACATCGGCGCGGTGACTAGCTAAAGCCACCTGGGTGAGTAAAGCCTGGTTGTAGCGCAGACGCGAGCGCGCCCGCACCCACTGGCTACTATCTGCCGGCCCATGCACCTGCCGGTAGGCTTCAAGCAGGCCAAGTAGGCGGCGTTTCGCCAATATTTTCTTTGGCACATACTCGGGTACGTCCGTCTCACGAAGCTGATCAAGCACCATACGTATGGCTTTAGCTAGGCGCCAACTGGGCAAGGCTTCGCTAGCACGATAAATCGGAATAGGCCTAGCCATCAGGGCTTGACGCTCAGTTTCGCTTAACTCATCAAGCACCTGGAACTTAGCCCCGGTTAGTTGCAAGCGCCCACCACGAAACTTGGTTTTACCGGCAAAAATTGCGGTGGTATCGGGCTGAAGTTGGTGCGCATAGTTACTTAGCTGGTAGTGGGCCCCGAACATCACCACTTCCATCTCCATCAGCCCATCGGTAACTAGGGCCTGCAAAATTGCTGGCGGCCGCCCAGACATGGTGCGTCTAACCTGGGCCTGAATTACCTGCACCTGCACGGTCACCTCTTCATCGGCAACCAGCTGGTCTAAAGAGCTCAGCTGCCCCCAGGTTTCGTAGCGTTTAGGTAGATAGTCCAGCAGATCCCAGCCGGTATGCAGATCCAGCTTAGCTAGGGCGGTGGCGGTGCGTTTACCCAGCAACCGCTCCAGGGGCCGCTCTAACAGACCAATTTCCCCGCCTGCACTGGCCGGCGTCATTAAAATCCTTCCAAGCCCACCAGCACCTGATCTAGATCTTGGTGCGAGGCGTAAATATTTACGTCCAGGTCTTCGTCTATGCCCATGTCTTGGGCTTTTTGTCCGACGGCGTCGCGAATCAAGGGGGCCACGTCACTATCGGCTAAGGCGCCGACTAAAACCGTAACTGTAACGGTCCACTCTCCCAATGCGTTGGCTACCGCCAGGGCGATATGTTCGGCGTCGACCCCGCTAAATTCAAGTACCCGCATCCGTACCGCCGTCACCCAGGCGGTACGTTCCATCAAAGCCAGTTTGGCGGCTTCATCTAAATCTGAGCTGTTTTCCAGCTCAGCCAACCCCAAAGCCATGGCGGTAACAAACATCGCCACCTCATTAGAGGTGTCAGCTACCTTCAGGCGGGTCAGGGCCTCAACGCCACCCGCAGATTTACCGATGTAATCACCGGCCACCAGTATGTCCTCGCCAAGATTACTGTCATCTAAAGCCCACACTGCAGCGCGTGAAATTAGCGAACGGGAGGCTGCATGGGCCGCCGAAATTGAGGCCTCATCGCAAGGCAGTACAAAGGCGTTGGGGTTTTGAATATCGCCTGCCGCCCGCACAATCGCATCAGAATCTGGCTCTAGCACCACCACGGCGCCAGCCCGCGCCAAAGGCACAATCAGCCCCGGCGCGCGCGTGCAGGCAATTACCCCAATCTCTTTTTGGAATTTGCGGGCCATCTTTGAGGGACGCTTAGAGCTAAAACGTTCCAAAGGAATCACATTTGAGCCACCCCGAGCGTTAAAACCGTAGAGGTTAGTGGGCGGCTCAGTGCGGCTAGAGCGCAGGCGGCGAATACAGATCTGGCGGGCCTTACCGTAAGGCGGTAGGGCCGCGCGGGGGTTGTCGGTATGCACATGCACGTGAAACAAACCCATATTGAGGCTGTCGACCGCACCCACCACGGCCACACTGTCACCTATTTCCCCCAGAGCTTTGCGTAGTCGCTCAGCTTGGAAAGCGGTGGCATTCCACAGGTACATCACCTCAAACTCGCCTGAGTGTCCCGAAACCTGCTTATGGGAAGTGTTGTTTTGAGATAGGTCAGTGAGCATATTTAGGGCAGTGCCAGTCAGGTCCCCCTGCGGATTAAATACGTCTGCCAGCGCCGTCATAATCAGCATGATGGCTCCCGCCCCCGCATCAACCGGGCCGTGACCAATACCGACCGTTTCCACCACGGCCTCTTGAGCCCCAAAAGCAGCGGTGGCAGTGATTTCCTCCAGGGTTGGGCGCGGCGAAGTATCTAGCGTGTCGGCGCCCGCCTGGGCAGCTGAACGCATAGCACTAATAAAGGTGCCCTCCACCGGGTGGGAGACCGCTTTTACGGCCCCACGCGCCATGGCCTGCAAGGCGGCCACCAGCTCCACTGGACGTAGCCCTTGGCTGGGAGCATTCTGGGCACTTTCGCTAAAAGCAAGTAAACACTGGGCCAAAATCATCCCAGAGTTACCCCGTGCCCCCAGCACCGCTCCCGCTGAGGCCACAGTGGCGGCGTCGGCAAAATCAATCACATCAGCTTGAGTTAACGCTCGGGCCGCCCCAGCCAGAGTGTGGGTAACATTTGCGCCGGTATCACTATCTGCCACCGGGAACTCATTTAGCGTATTTAGTAGCTCTCCGTGGCGCACGCAGGCAGCATGAGCATGGACCAGCCAACTGTGGAGCTGTTCGATACCCAGGTGTTCAGGCGCAGACATAGACCTAATTTTGCCGTGTTAACCTAGCTAGAGGCTACCCATACGCAAGTTGTGCCTCAGACCATAGCTATAAAGTTTGAGTATAGAGTCAAAATAACGCTACACTGTTCGGGTTGCCTGAGGCGGTTTGCCTGAGGTACATGACCTTGCGCCAGGCCGGGTTTGCCGAGTCTAGGCGTTTTCAAGTTGAAGATCAGGAGTGAGACACCGTGGCTGCTGTTTGCGACGTCTGCGGCAAGGGCCCCATCTTCGGCAAGAGCGTCTCGCACTCCCACGTGCGGACCAACCGCCGGTGGAACCCCAACATTCAGCGCGTTCGTGCCCTCGTTAATGGCGCCCCCAAGCGTCTAAACGTGTGCACTTCTTGCCTAAAGGCCGGCAAGGTTACCCGCAACATCTGAGCGCGTAGCTAAGGCTTTAAAGTATGGCTCTGTCCCTTTGGGATGGGGCCATTATTTTTTAATATTGCAGGTGGTAATGCTTCGTGAGCTAGGTTACTGTAGTGACATGACAGCTACGCCACGCCCTGCCGAATTTTCTTTTATCGGTCGTATTCCTGTAACTGAAGTATTTCCCGTCATTGAAGATGGGCGCTGGCCTACAAAGGCTGTTGTAGGCGAAACCATTCCGATTCACGCCACAGTTTTCCGTGAAGGCCACGATGCTTTTGCTGCCACCGCCATTTTGGTGCGCCCTGACGGCACTGACGGCCCGCGCGCCAACATGTACGAAATCGCCATGGGCCTTAACCGCTACGAGGCTCGCCTAACCCCCGACGAGCCCGGCGCCTGGAGCTTTAGGGTTGAGGGCTGGTCTGACCCCTACGCCACCTGGAAGCATGACGCCACGCTCAAGGTGCATGCCGGCGTCGACGTCGAACTAATGCTGGAAGAAGGCGCCCGCCTACTGCTACGCGCAGCCGAGGTACCTACCCGCAGCAAGGGTGGCGTCAACACCCTCAACTATGCCGCCTCCGTGCTACGTGACACCTCGCGCAACCCCTATGAGCGTCTAGACGCCGGCCTAAACATTTCAGTGCAAAACGAGCTAGCTGCCCTACCGCTACGCGACATGGTTTCCCCCTCCGCCACCTACCCGCTACAGGTGGACCGCCAGCGGGCCCTATTTGGTTCCTGGTATGAGATCTTCCCGCGCTCACTGGGAGCCTACTTCGACGGCGAAAAGTGGGTTTCAGGTACTTTGGCTAGCGCCACCCAGCAGTTGGACCGCATTGCCGCCATGGGCTTTGACGTGCTCTACCTGACCCCGGTCTCCCCCATTGGCTACACCAACCGTAAGGGTAAGAACAACACCCTCACCGCCCTTGAAGGCGACCCGGGCTCCCCCTACGGCATTGGTTCCGACGCCGGTGGGCACGACGCCATCCACCCCGACCTGGGTACTTTTGCTGACTTTGACGCGCTGGTAGAGCGTGCCGGACAGCTGGGCATGGAAGTAGCCCTAGACCTGGCTCTACAGTGCTCTCCCGACCACCCCTGGGTGAAGGAACACCCTGAATGGTTCACGGTATTGGCAGACGGTTCAATTGCTTACGCTGAAAACCCGCCTAAGAAGTATCAGGACATTTACCCGCTTAACTTCGACAATGACCCTGAGGGTATTTACCAGGCAATTTATGACGTAGTAGTTACCTGGATTAACCACGGGGTAAAGATTTTCCGCGTGGATAACCCCCACACTAAGCCGCTACCTTTCTGGCAGAGGCTAATTAAGCAGATCGGCGAGGAATACCCCGACGTATTCTTCCTGGCGGAGGCTTTCACTAAGCCCGCCATGATGCGCACCTTGGGCATGATCGGCTTCCAGCAGTCCTACACCTACTACGCCTGGCGTAACGCCAAGTGGGAGCTAGAGCAGTACCTGCACGAGCTCAGCTGCGACACCGCCCACGTGCTACGTCCGGCCTTCTGGCCCACCACTCACGACATCCTGACCCCGTTCATGAGCTGGGGTAAGGAGGGCGCCTTCAAGCTGCGTGCAGTGCTAGCGGCTACACTCAGCCCCACCTGGGGTATCTACAGCGGCTATGAGCTGGCCGAGTCGGTACCGCGTCCGGGCTATGAGGAGCAGATCGACAACGAGAAGTATGAGTACAAGCCCCGTGACTTCGAGGCGGCCCGTGGTAACGGTATTGAGCAGCTACTAACTGATCTAAACCGAATCCGCCACCAGCACCCGGCTTTGGCTCAGCTGCGTGACATCACCTTCCACACCACCACCAACGATTCTCTGATCGCCTACTCCAAGCGGGTACGCGCTGAGGAGTCTTTGGATGGCCGTGAGGACATTGTGCTCACTGTGGTTAACCTTGACCCCTACAACACGGTTGAGGGTGAAGTGCTGCTGAACCTGCCTGCCGTGGGTCTGCCCGGCAACGCTGATGGCTCACGCCCGGTAGTTAAGGCCGTCGATGAGCTAAACGGCGGCGAGTACTACTGGTCCGGTTCTAACTACGTGCGCCTAGACCCTCACGAGGGTCGTTTCGCCCACGTATTTAACATCACCCGCCTCTGACGATCAGTGATGAGTGCCCCAGCCTGGCCCGAAGCGACGCAGCTAGCTAACCTGCTGCGTCCAGTTTTGGCTACCCAGCGCTGGGGCACCTTACTGCCTGACAATGTCCAGGTAAGTTTTGAGGTGCTTGACTCAGGCGACACCTTACGTTGGTATTTCTTCTTACTTGACGACGGCGCTGCCCTGAGTGTGCCCATCAAGCTGGCTTGGCAGGCGCCCACTAGTGGCTGGCGGGCAAGCTTTGAGTGCGACGGCCGCCTAGCTTGGCTAGGCGAGGCCTGCACTTTGGATGCCACCTGGCAGGCTTTAACCGGTCTTAAGGTGAGCGTGATTGATGACAGCGCCCGTGAGCAGTCCAACACCTCTGTGGTGCTCTCCACCGCGCAGGGAAAAGTCATCGCTAAAGTACTGCGCCGCCTATACCCCGGCACTAACCGCGAATGCCTGCTTGCGCGCGCCTTAGCTGATTTCGACGCCGCCCCCACGCTGGTACTAGCCCCCACCTTGGCCTGGCCCTTTGCGCCGTCGGCGACAAGTGACGCGAGCGCAAACCAAGCCAGCTCTGACGCTGAGGCCCTAACCAAGCCATCCGCGCCGCAAGTAGTAGTGGCGGTGGGGCACCAATTTATTGCCGGGGCCCGCGATGGCTTTGCATACTACGTGGAGCAGCTGCGCCAGGCCCCACCTGAGCAGCCGCTTAGCCTGGCAGTGCCCGAGCAGCTGGGTAAATTAACCGCGCAAATGCACGTTTGCCTGGCGCGCACCCTAGGCACCCAAAGCCAAACTAACTACGTCGCTCTGGCGCGTCAGCGTCTAGCTGCGTTAACTGAGCAGCTGCAGACGCTACTGGCAGCCAGCCCGCTTGACCCTGAGCAAACTAGCCGCGCCTGCGGCCTGAGCCAACAGCTAGAAACTGTGCTAGAGCCGCTACTAGCTGAAATTAGCCAGGCCGTGACTTTGCAAGCCATTCATGGCGACTATCACCTGGGCCAACTGCTGGTATCTGCAGCCGACGCGCACTCGCCTGGCGGCTTACGCTCTGCGAACTGGCATGTGGTTGATTTTGAAGGCGAGCCGCTACGCACTGACAGTGAGCAACTGTCCTTAGCGCCTTTGGAACGTGACCTGGCTTCTATGGCTCGTTCTTTTAGCTATGCCTTAGCTACAGCTGGCATAAGTGAGCACAGTTGCGACGCCTTGGTGGAAAAATTCTTTATGGCTTACCGCCAGGAAATTACCAGTCTAGCCTGCAAGCATGTTCCTGCTACCCACCCCTTAACGCAGCCGGAAACGACTGCTTTCCAAGACCAGGTCTTGACAGTGGAGCTGCTGTTAAAGACCGTTTATGAGCTCGTCTATGAGCTCACGCACCGCCCGACATGGGCCCACATTCCCCTGGATGATCTGGGACGAATGGTGACGCACACAACCCAAAAACATGGGAGGATATGTTTATGAGTGACAACACAGCGCATGACGCCTTAGCACTGGCGGTACCCGTTGACCCTTGGGTACTTAGCGACGTTGCTTATGGGCGTCACTACAACCCCCATGAGGTACTAGGCGGCCACCCCGGCGAGCACGGCGTTACCATCCGTACCGTGCGCCACCTGGCTGACGCCGTCGAGATCGTAACTGAAACCGGCACCTACCCGGCCGTTCACGAGCAGAACGGCATCTGGCTAGCGGTTCTGCCCGGCAATGAGGTGCCTGACTACCGCGTTAAGGCCACCTACGGTGACCAGGTAGTCGAGTCCGACGACCCCTACCGCTTCCTACCCACCCTAGGTGACATTGACACCTACCTGATCGGTGAAGGCCGCCACGAAGAACTGTGGAAGGTACTGGGTGCTCACATCAAGCACTTCTCTGGCCCGATGGGTGAAGTTAGCGGTGTGGCCTTCTCAGTTTGGGCCCCCAACGCTCGCGCCGTGCGCGTAGTTGGTGACTTCAACTACTGGGATGGCAGCGCCACCGCCATGCGTTCGCTAGGTGCCTGTGGCGTGTGGGAACTGTTCGTGCCCGGCGTCGGCGTCGGTGCCCGCTACAAGTTCGAGATCTGCCACCACGACGGCTCTTGGAAGCAGAAGGCTGACCCGCTAGCGCGCGCCACCGAGATCCCCCCGGCCACCGCCTCGGTAGTTACCGACGAGTTCCACCAGTGGCAGGACCAGGAGTGGATGGAGCAGCGCCCCCAGCGCGACCCGCACAACTCCCCCATGAGCATCTACGAAGTTCACGTAGGTTCTTGGCGTCAGGGTCTGGGCTACCGTGGCCTAGCTGATGAGCTGATCCCCTACCTGAAGGAAACCGGCTTCACCCACGTGGAGTTCATGCCGGTAGCCGAGCACCCCTTCGGTGGTTCTTGGGGTTACCAGGTTTCCTCCTACTACGCCCCCACCGCCCGTTTCGGTACCCCCGACGACTTCCGCTACCTGGTAGACCAGCTACACCAGGCCGGCATCGGGGTAATTCTGGACTGGGTACCGGCCCACTTCCCCAAGGATGACTTCGCCCTGGCTCGCTTCGACGGCACCCCGCTGTACGAAGACCCCGACCCGCTGCGTGGCGAGCACCCCGACTGGGGTACCTACGTGTTCAACTTCGGCCGCCGCGAGGTGCGCAACTTCCTGGTTGCCAACGCCCTGTACTGGCTAGAAGAGTTCCACGTAGACGGCCTGCGTGTGGACGCCGTAGCTTCCATGCTTTACCTGGACTACTCGCGTAACGACGGCCAGTGGCGCCCCAACCAGTACGGTGGTCGCGAGAACCTTGAAGCTATCAGCTTCCTGCAGGAAGCCAACGCCACTGCTTACCGCAAGCACCCGGGCATCATCATGTGCGCTGAGGAGTCCACCGCCTGGCCGGGCGTCACCTCCCCCACCGAGCAAGGTGGCCTGGGCTTTGGCCTCAAGTGGAACATGGGGTGGATGAACGACACCCTGCGCTACATGGCAGAAGACCCGGTTAACCGCCGCTGGCACCACGGTGAGCTGACCTTCTCGCTGGTCTACGCCTTCTCTGAGCAGTTCATTTTGCCGCTCAGCCACGACGAGGTAGTCCACGGTAAGGGCTCGCTAATCGCCAAGATGCCTGGTGACGACTGGCAAAAGCGCGCCAACCTGCGTGCCCTATACGCCTACATGTGGTCTCACCCCGGCAAGCAGCTACTGTTCATGGGCCAGGAATTTGGCCAGGGTGTTGAGTGGAACTCCGACAACTCCCTGGACTGGTGGCTGCTGGAGAACCCCGACCACGCCGGTATCAAGAACCTGATCAGCGACCTCAACGCGCTGTACAAGGCCACTCCGGCACTGTGGACTGAGGACTTCACCTACCACGGCTTTGAGTGGATCAACGCTAACGATGGCGACCACAACGTCATCACCTACCTGCGTAAGGGCAAGGATGTTGAAGGCCGCAAGGACCTAATCGCCTGCATCGTTAACTTCGCTGGCAACCCCCACGAGGGCTACCGCGTGGGTCTACCCTTCCCCGGCAAGTGGGAGGAAGTGCTCAACACCGACTCTGAGGACTACGCCGGCTCTGGGGTCACCAACCCCGGCGTGCTTGAGGCTGAAGAGCTGCCCTGGGATGGCCAGAGCGCTTCGGTGCGTCTGCGCGTACCCCCGCTGGGCGCTATCTTCCTGCGTCCGGTAGTTGACTGAGCTTAGCTCAGCATCTAACTAATCCCCCTGGCCGCCGCTAACAAACCCGTTAGCGGCGGCCAGGGGCGTTTTTATGATTTGCGTCTAGTGTCTAGTTTCACTATAAGATAACTTGGGTCTAAAGCCCTATATGCAACCCCACCTAGCTCTACTAGCTGCACATTTGCTAGGTTTGTATCACGTTTTGTTTGAGGTCTAATGCACTAGACCGGCATTCTCACAGTAAAATGTCTCGACAGTGCTTAATAAGTCACGTAAAACAGAACTAATACCCGTTGCAGCTTGTTTGCTTTAGATACCTTTTGACAAGCAAGACTGCTTAGTCGAAAGCTGAGGCTATGACCGACACTTGGTCCAACGCAGTCGTTTCTCAGGTACGCGCCGTTTCTGGGCGCCCCGCTAAGGCATCCACCCCGCAGGAAGTTTGGGCGGGCCTGTCGGCCGCCGTCGTCGACCACATCGCTGACGACTGGGCATCTACCGACCGCACTTACAAGGCCGGCCGCATGGAGCACTACTTCTCCGCCGAGTTCCTAATGGGTCGCGCCCTACTAAACAACCTCTCCAACCTAGGGCTAGTTGAGCAGGCTCGCACCTCCCTCAACGCCTTCGGCCAGAACCTATCTGAAGTCCTGGAAGAAGAGCCCGACGCCGCTCTAGGTAACGGTGGTCTAGGCCGTCTAGCCGCCTGTTTCCTGGACTCCTGCGCCACCCTAGACCTGCCCGTATACGGCTACGGTATTTTGTACCGTTACGGCCTGTTCAAGCAGCTGTTTGAAAACGGCTTCCAGACCGAGCACCCCGACTCCTGGATGGAAGAAGGCTACCCCTTCATCGTGCGTCGCCAAGAGGAACAGCGCCTAGTGTCCTACGCCGACATGACCGTGCGCGCCATTCCTTACGACATGCCCATCACCGGCTATGGCACCAAGAACGTTAACACCCTGCGCCTGTGGAAGGCTGAACCGCTAGAAGAGTTCGACTACGACGCCTTCAACTCCCAGCGCTTCACTGACGCCATTGTTGAGCGTGAGCGCGCCATGGACATCTCCCGTGTGCTCTACCCCAACGACACCACCTACGAAGGTAAGGTACTGCGCGTACGTCAGCAGTACTTCTTCTGCTCTGCTTCACTGCAGGACATCGTGGCCAACTACATTAAGCAGCATGGCAGCGACCTACGCGGCCTAAGCGAATTCAACGCCATCCAGCTCAACGACACCCACCCGGTACTAGCCATCCCCGAGCTGATGCGTCTACTGCTAGACGACTACGGCATGGGCTGGGAAGAGGCCTGGGAGGTAGTCACCAAGACCTTCGCCTACACCAACCACACCGTGCTGGCTGAGGCCCTGGAAACCTGGGAGATGGGCATCTTTGACCGCATCTTCCCGCGTATCGCCGAGATCGTGCGTGAGATCGACCGTCGCTTCCGCCTAGACATGGCCGAGCGTGGCCTCGACCAGGGCACCATCGACTACATGGCCCCGGTTTCCGGCGGCCGCGCCCACATGGCTTGGATCGCCTGCTACGCCTCCTACTCGATCAACGGTGTGGCCGCCCTGCACACCGAGATCCTCAAGCGCGACACCCTGGCCCAGTGGTACGCCATCTGGCCCGAGCGCTTCAACAACAAGACCAACGGTGTCACCCCGCGTCGCTGGCTCAAGCAGTGCAACCCCCGTCTGGCCGCCCTGCTGGACGAGGTAACCGGCTCTGACGAGTGGGTTAAGGACCTAAGCGTACTGAGCGAGTACACCAGCGCCGGCAATGACGACATCTACCGTCGCCTAGGCGAAATCAAGGCCGCCAACAAGGCCGACTTCGCCGACTGGATCGCTGAGCGTGAAGGCATCAAGATTGACCCTGAGGCCATCTACGACGTGCAGATCAAGCGTCTACACGAGTACAAGCGTCAGCTGCTCAACGCCTTCTACATCCTGGACCTGTACTTCCGTATGAAGCAGGACCCGAGCCTGCAGGTGCCCAAGCGCGTGTTCATCTTCGGCGCTAAGGCTGCCCCCGGTTACATCCGCGCCAAGGCCATCATCAAGCTCATCAACACCATTGCTGAGCTGGTTAACAACGACAGCGATGTAAACGAAACCATCAAGGTGGTCTTCGTTCACAACTACAACGTCTCCCCCGCCGAGCACATCATTCCTGCTGCGGACGTCTCTGAGCAGATCTCCATGGCCGGTAAGGAAGCTTCGGGCACCTCCAACATGAAGTTCATGATGAACGGTGCACTAACCATGGGTACCCTCGACGGCGCCAACGTAGAGATCCTCGACGCTGTCGGTGACGAGAACGCCTACATCTTCGGTGCCACCGAGGACGAGCTACCCGCCCTCAAGCGCGACTACGACCCGCGCTGGCACATGGACAACGTTCCTGGCCTGCGTCGCGTGCTAGACGCCCTGGTGGACGGCACCCTGGACGACAATGGTTCAGGCTGGTTCTACGACCTGCACCGCAGCCTGCTGGAGCCCTCCTACGAGCCGGCTGACGTCTACTACGTACTGGGCGACTTCGCTGCTTACCGCGAGGCCAAGGACCGTATGGCTCACGACCACGACGCCGACCCGCTGGGTTGGAACCGTAAGGTGTGGGTAAACATCACCCGCTCCGGCCGCTTCTCCTCTGACCGCACCATCAGCGACTACGCTCGCGAGGTGTGGAAGATCAAGGGTGAGCCGATCGCCTGATTCGCAAGCTGATTAGCTCTGCACGCTGATATATAACGTGGGGGGCCAGTTCCTAGGAACTGGCCCCCCACACTTAGCTGGCAGTGTTTAGCTGGCTTAGTACAGCAGCGACGCTAGTGCGCGGCGGGTTTTACCCACGCGCGGGTCGGTAGTGCCGATCAGCTCAAACAGCTCTAGCAAGCGCACACGGGCCTGGTCACGCTCATCGCCAGCACTACGGCGCACAGCCTCTAGACCACGCGCCAAAGTGCCCTCAACATCGCCCATAGCCAGGGCGGCGTCGGCCCCGGCTAGTAGCTGACGCCAGGTGGCTTCAGGCTGGTCTGAAGCAGCTAGATCGCCGTCTAGATCCGCGCCTTCTACGCGCTGAAGCAGCTTAACCTGCTCTAGGGCTAGGCGTAGCTCATCATTGGCTGGTTCGTTAACCAGGGCGCGCTCATAGATACTTTGAGCTTTGGCGTAGTCGCCGGCCTCAATGGCCTCACGTCCTAAACGCTGCACCTCAGTTTCAACCGGTTCGCTTTGTGCTACCGGCGCCGCATCTAGGCGTACCCGGCCAGTTATGCCGTTAGCCTGAGCCATCTGCATAACCTGCTCAAAGATCTGCTCTAGCTGTTGGGCGCTGGCCTGGCCCTGGAATAGGGGCACGGGCTGACCACCCAGCACAGCTACCACGCTGGGTACGCTTTGGGCAGCAAACAACTCAGCGATTTTGGCGTTAGCATCAACATCCACCCGGGCCAGCTGGAAGCGGCCCTGATAGCGGGCTGCTAGCGACTCAAGCGCAGTGTTAACTTCAGCAGAAACCTGACTGCGCGGTGACCATAGTGAAATTACTACCGGCACCTGCATAGAGCGCTTTACGGCGTCCTCAAAGTTGGTGACGTCAACGTCAATCACTAATGGCGAGTCGATTACCCCACTGTCAGCCACGCCGGGGGCAGCCGCCCCCTCGCTACCAGCCCCACTAGCTGCGCCTTTTGAGGGCGCTAGGGTGGATAGGTCAACAGCACCAAACATCGACATGGATTACTTCCTTACTTAGGCGGGTTGGAGTCGTCACGGGTCACTGAAGTGAGTACCACGCCGGTTCCCAGGGCGGTGGGCACCTTAGCTTTAGCACCCTTGGGAGGCAGGTAGAAGGCCACCATAGCCTCGTAGGTAGCCATCACTTTACTGGTGACTTCTTTATTTCCACCCATATAGGCGGCCAACTGCTCAGAGACCGTAATGGTGCTCTTGGCAGAGGTGCGCTGGTAGGTGGTGGTAAAGCTCAGTGAACCTACCGCAATAGCCCCATTGTCGCTGGTTACTAGGCCACGGAAACCGTCGTTACCAGCGCTAACGCTAACCGTGATGCTACCGGCATCCTTTACCTGGCTGGCTACAGCCCGCTCGGAGGCTACTAGCTTGCGCAGGCCATCGTCGGGGAAAGCCTTACCGTTAGCCGAATCGGGCTTGTTTAGAGCCTCCACATAGGCGGCCATGGCCTTACTAGGTGAGAACAGGAACTGGGTGGAGTCTGCCTCAATCTGGGCTGAGCCCACGGCCGGACCGGCAGTTGCCGGGATCTTGGCGCCGGCAAATAGGCGCACCCAAGCCCACATCTCATAGTTACTGCGGGCATCTTGTTGGTCCAGCACCAGCAGTAGTGGCGAGTTGTTCTTTCCGCTGATGGCAGAGACGCTGATAGCAGTGCGTGGGAAAGCAGAGGTAGCGCCCACCGCAGACATACGCGCATTGGTGTTGAGAGTAGCCACCGAACCGCCGCCGGCCTTAACCAGCTTGTAGTTAGCTGTGCGCAGGCGCAGCGCCGGGCCGTTTAGATAGCCGGTCAGCTTTGCCGGGTCACGATCTTTATCGGCGGCGGTAAGCCCAGTTTGGATGCGCTTCAAAATGGTTTCTAAACGCGTAGAGTCCAGCACCGGCTTAGCCGTAGCATCAGCTTTAGACGGCTGAGGCTTGGGCAGTTCCTGGCCGCAGGCACTTAGCCCCAAACCGGCAGCCGTGGTTACCAGGGCGCCTAGGGCGCCGCGTCGAGTCAAATTCATCTTAGTTTTCCTCCTTAGCCACGTCTTCGCGCTTAGGCTCATCTGCCTGCTCCGGGGTGGGTGCGCTGGCGTTGTCGGCGCTAGGGGCGCTTTCTGCGCTGGCACCACTAGCCGCGCTGGTGCCGCTAGGGGCACTGTCGGCGCTAGGGGCGCTTGCTAACTGAGCTTGGCCCATCGCCGGAGTGGCGCTGTTTGCGCTGGAGCTGCTGGCCGCGCTGGGGGCACTAGCTTCAGGAACAGAGATCACTGGCTCGTTAATGGGCTCAAATACGTCCGTTGAAGCACCTGAGCGCTCCATTGCCAAGGCGGCATTACCAGCAGCCGGAGTGGGGCTGAGGGCCGAGGCTGGCTCATCAAAGATGCTGGAGTACTTAGGCCCAAAGGGGTTAGTGCCTGGCTGCACTGCGAAGGGGTTAACTGCCGCGTGCGCAGCGCTGGCGGCGCTGAGGGCAGATTCTTCAATTGGCGCAGTGCGGGCTTGGGGCGTATTAGCGCCGCTGGGCGGAGCAAACGGGCTGGCTTGCGCTGCGCTGGCGGCACTAGGCCCAGAAACCGGAGCCTGCGGGGCGCTGGTGGCGCTGAAGGCACTTTGTCCAGCAGCCGGGGTTGCAGCCGCCGGAGTGGGGGCTCCAGCGGGGTTAGCTCCCATAACCGGAGCAGCTCCCATAACCGGAGCGCCAGTAAACGCAGTGGCATTAAACGCAGTACCAGGCAGGTGCGGCACGGCGTCGCCTTCCTGGGGGGCTACCTGGTCTTGGGCGGCGGCTACGCGGTCCGCTCCCCCAGCAGCCTGGACGGCCCAGATGCCGCGCGAGTCAGTAATCGGGTTGGGTGCGGCCGGGATGGTGCGGTCGGCGTCGACGTCGGCAGCACTTTCGCTGGGCACGTCACGGCGCGGGTCAATCCAGACTTTACCGGCGGCCTCTGCCTGGGCCTTTTCACGCAGCTCCAGGCGGGTCAGGGGACGGTTGGGGTCCTTGTTCAGGCGTGCGGCGGCTTCTTCCTGGCGACGACGACGACGCTGGGCATTGGCCAGCTCCTGGTGGCGCATCTGAATATCTAGCATGAAGATGAACACCCCGCCGGCTACCAACAAACCGCCTACGATCAGGCCGGGGATTAACCAGGGAGTGCCTACGGTGCGCTTCCACGACAGGCTGAAGGTGGGGGCAGCTTGCTTGCCATCGGTGGCAGCCAGCACTACATAGTTAGAGGAGCTGGGATCATAAGTGATGGACACTGAGCCCTTGCCGGTCTTGGAGGTCACCCACATGTCTGAGCCGTTTAGCGAGGCATTGGAAGCAACCGCCTTAATGCAGCCCTTAGCGTCAGGAGTGGGGGTGGCCTTAGCGGTGGAAGTAGCCGTGGCTTTAGCCGTAGCCGTGGCCTTAGCCGTGGCCTTAGCGGTGCTAGTTGCCGTAGCGGTGGGGGCGGCCTTTACATTGCAACGCTCGGTAATTGTGCGCCCAGATAGGGCTTCCCAGGAGCTTAGACCGGTAACTTCCGTATAGGGGTCGTTAGCCAGCCAGGCTTGGGCGTCCTCAGAGCGAGCTAGCGCCAAGGTAACTGTAGAGTTGGCGTCTTTAGCCTTGGCAGTAATGGTGACAGTGGAGTCAACCATGTTTAGGACACCGTCGCCGGTAACGACGTACGCCGTGGTGGCTGCCGGTTTAAGCGTAGCCACTGCCGTCTGCGAAGGACGCCAGATGGTGGCTGAGGCAACCGCCAAGATCACCGCCAATAGACCCAAGACGATAAGCACGATGCTTAGCACTCGGGGTTTTACTAGGGAAAGAATTCTGTTCACTTAGGTTCTCCTCGGGTGAGCTCGTTCGCGCCGCGCTCTGCGGGATCTAGATATTAAAGCCGTAGCGTAGATATTCTTGCCGTCTAGCCTACACATTTGCGTGAGCTGATGCTAAGAGACAGGCTGATTTGTTTGCTTAGGGGGGAGCTGGGCATCAGTGTCTCATTTGCCGCAAAACCCGTTGCGACCCGCTAGGCTTGGACGGTGGGCACTATTCGCCCCGAGCTTTAACAACCGAGGAGTTAAACGTGGCTGAGGACCACAGTGAATTCGCTATCACCATGCGCGGCTACGATCGGCTGCAGGTGGACCAGCGTTTGGAGAGCCTGAGTCGCCAACTAGTGGAAGCGCGTAACGAGGTGGCCAGCCTTGACCACCGCGCCATGACTTTAGCCGGACAGCTAGCAGAAGCACAGCGTCGTCTACGCGAGAGTGACAAGCCCACTTACGCTGGCTTGGGCTCACGTATTGAGCAGTTGCTACGCAATGCTGAAGAACAGTCTGCCTCTATCTTGGCAAAGGCCAACCGCGAGGCAGATAGCCTGCTAACCCGCACTCGCACGAATGTGGCGCAAATGTCCGAACGTGCTTCCACCGAGGCTGCCACCACCCTGGCAGATGCTCGCCGAGAAGCTGAAGAAGTACGTTCTAAGGCAGAAAATGAAGCCAGCACTACCTTGGCTAACGCTAAGGACCGTGCCCAGGAGCTGGTTTCTGCTGCTAAGCGTGAGGCAGACAAGGTGCGCACCGCCGCCAACACGGAGGCCACCAACCTGACCAACACCAGCCAGCGTGAAGCTGAACTGACCATTTCTAGCGCCCGCAAGGAAGCTACCGAGATTACCGTTAGCGCCGAGCAGGAGGCTGCGGCTACTCGTGATGAGGCTGCCCGCGCTGCTGAAGAGGCCACCACCAGCGCTGAGCGTCAGGCCCGCGAGCTGCTCGATAACGCCCGCAAGGAAGCCCGCCTGGTTACCGACAAAGCCAACACTCAGGCTGAGGAACTGCTGACCCAGGCCCGTAAGGAAGCCGAGACCACTCGCCGCGCCGCTAAGGATGAGGCTGAGGCGGCTCGCGCTGAGGCTGCTGAGCTGCGTCAAAACAGCGCTCTTGAGGTGGCCGCACTTAAGGAAAGCACCGCTAAGGAAGCTGCCGAGGCCGCTGAGGCTGCCCGTAAGTCTACTGAAGCTATGGTGGCTAAGGCTGAAGAGCAGGCTGCTGACGCCGAAGAGCGTCTGCGTGAAGCCATGGAGCGCGCCGAGAAGATGCGCGCCGCCTCCGATGAGGAAGCCCGCAAGCGTCAGATTGACGCTAACCGCGCCGCTGAAGAGGTTATTGCCGGTGCCCGGGGTGAGGCTGAGCAGCTGATTTTGGATGCACAGATCCAAGCTGATGCCCTCACTGCCGCCGCTAAGCGTGAGGTGGAGGAGCTGCGTTCACAGCGCGACTCGATCAGCTCTTACCTGGAGGAGATGCGCGGGGTGCTTGGTAGCGCCGCCGCCTTTGTAACCGGTATGCCTGCTTCGGTTACCCAGCCGCAGCTAAGCGCAAATTCTAGCTACAGCAGCGATTCTGCCGACTTGGCTGAGTCTGCTGACTCTAGCGAGTCGGCTGCTAGCGCCGCTAGCGCTGACAAGTAGCCGGAAAGAAAAACAAGGGGCGGATGGCCTGTTGGCAACCATCCGCCCCTTTCTTATATGCGTAACACTTAAATCACTGCCGTAGTGCTTTAAGCATCACGCATCAAGGTGCGAGCCACGCGGGATCAACGTTTTACCCGCACCTTGGTTTTAACCCTGCCCTAGCTCCAGGCGTAGGCCAGGTAGTCTTGTGCTTCTTCTAGTGAGTGCCCTAGAGATTTCATAGAGCGTGAGTAGGCTCCCGCAGCGCGGTGGGTAGCTGCCTGGTCACGATCAAGCACATAAGTGCCTAAGCGACCTCGCCCCTGCACCACTCCGTGGCGCTCTAACTCGCGGTAGGCCTTAGCCACAGTATTAGTGGCTACACCTAGCGTGGCGGCTAAAGTGCGCGTAGCCGGCAGACGCGTACCGGGAGTAATCGCTCCCTTTTCTACGCCTTTACTAACTGCATCTACAATCTGTATAAACACCGGGAGGCTAGAACCCGGGTCAATCTTTATGTTTAAACCCACTGTCTTGCCCATGTGCAAAGTGTGCATCATTTCTGGGGCATTTTTCTAGTCCCGGATTCTCATTAAGATGCAGGTGAGAGCAGGTTTGAAGGAAATTTGCAAACAAATAATAAGCACCTCTTATAAAAAGCACCTAACTAATAAGTTTGCCTTATAGATATTCCTCTTTGAACATCTTTAACGATATTAATTTATAGCAGTCTTTCCCATTATTTCAAGGGTTCATCGATTAATTAAGATAAAAATGAACCTAAATTTATCCACGTAGAACAAAATGACTCAATTTAGTCAAGCATAAACAAACGGCACGAACTTGGCAGTTATTCCAGCAAACCCGCCACTACCTGCAAAAATGGCCCCACCATCGGCGGCCATTATGCTCTGCGTGAACAGGAACTAAAACTGCTGGTCAATCCCATGCTGACACAATCGCTACCACAGCTTGCGGTTCCAGCAGGAAGTATGCCAATGACGGCGCTCCTCCAAACCCCTCTCAGCCCCAAACAGCGACTCATTAGACCAAGCCACCACATGAGGCGTACGCGGAGCGATCGTCTGATTGCATCCGGGGCAGATATAGCTTTTATCAGCCCCGCGCACATTACGCACCGTAAACTCCGCTCCCCCCGGCCCGCGCTGCGAGCGTGGCAAGGAAGCCAGCCGATCCATATTTAGCGGTACATGAGGCTGGTTATAGGGTCGCTTAGAGCTGCGTCGGGCCATAGGGACGATTATAAGAAGCCAGCTCGACGACGTCGCCAAAAACAGCGACGCCGTCGAGAATGTAACTCAGCCCTTAACGGAACCAGACATCAAACCGCCCACGAAGTACTTACCCAGGACGATATAAACCAGCAGCGTAGGCACTGAAGCAATCAATGCACCCGACATTGAGGCACCATAGTCGGCCAGAATCGAGCCGTGCGCTAAGTTACTCAAAGCCAGCGTTACCGGACCGTTTTGCGCCCCGCCACCAAAGAACAAGGCAAACAGGAAGTCATTCCAGGCACTAGTGAACTGCCAGATCAGCACCACCACAAAAGACGGCACAGAAATCGGCAGCACCACCGAGAAGTAGGTGCGCAGCATCCCGGCCCCATCCACGCGGGCCGCCTCAATAAGCTCATTAGGCACCGTCTCGTAGTAGTTACGGAAGATCAAGGTAGTGATCGGAATACCGTAAACCACGTGCATCAAGATCAAAGTGGGGATCCCAAAGCCCAGGTCAGCGTTAATCACCAGGCGCATCAGCGGAATCATCACCGACTGGTAGGGAATAAACATGCCAAACAAAATCAGCGTGAACACCACATTCGCCCCCGGGAAGCGCCACTTAGAAAGCACAAAGCCATTAGCACTACCGAGCATGGCTGAAATCAGCGCCGCCGGAATCACTAGTTGCAGCGAGCGCACCAGGCCACCGCCTAGTTCTTCCCAAGCCCGCGACCAGTTTTTAGTTTCCCAGTGTTCAGGCAGGTACCAGGTGGTGGAGGGGTCAGCCTCAGCCGAGCCCTTAAAAGAGGTCACAATCAGCACATAGACCGGAATTAGCACCAGCGCCAGGGAGATAAATAGCAGCACGTAGCGCACGGTGGTTCCCAGTTGAAAGCGCCGGGAGCCATGAGCGCGCTTAGTTTTAACTTTAGGCTCGCTCATATTCATTTCCTTGTCTTAGTGTCGTGGATTAGGTAGGGAATAACCGCGATAGCTACCAGCGCCAGCAAGATCACGCCTACGGCGGCGGCGTTGGAGTAGTCGTTGTCGGTCATGAAGTTGTACATGTCGATTGCGGGCACCTTAGTGGAGTAGGTGCGCTGGTCGGTGATCGACATGATGAGGTCGAAGCTCTTAAGCGACATGTGCCCAATGATGATCACGGCGCTTAGAGCAATGGGGGTTAGCTGCGGGAAGATAATGTTTTTGTATAGCTGCCATTCATTTGCGCCATCGACGCGGGCGGCTTCACGCAGGTCGTCAGAAATGCCCCTGAAACCGGCCAGGAACAGGGCCATAACATAGCCTGCTAGCTGCCAGATAGCCGGGATTGCAATTGCCAAGATGCCAAAGTGGACATTTGAGGCCCAGCTGTTTTCTAGGAAGGTCAGCCCGCACATTTCAAATAGTCGGTTTAGACCTGAGGCTTCGCTGCCGGTTTTGGAGTTGAGCAGCCAGCGCCACACCACACCGGAGGCCACAAAGGACACCGCCATGGGGAATAGGAATATCGAGCGGAAGATCCCCTCCCCCTTGATGGGCTTATCTAGCAGCCAGGCCCATAGAAAGCCCAGTACTAGTGTGCCCACTAGGAAGGCCACGGTAAACAGGATCAGGTTAATGAAGGAGTGCTGGAAGTTTGGGTCTTCAAAGAGCTTGGAGAAGTTCTCAAAGCCCACATACTTTGACGGGCGCCGCCCTGAGACCTGGGCAGCGCGGTGGGTGTTGTATAGGGAAGTTTTGAAGTTGGCGCCAATCATGCCGTAAACGAAGATTGCCACCAAGATTAGGGACGGAGAGATTAGCAGCAGACCTGGGCCCCACTGCTTGATCTTGTTTTTACGCCGTCGCGCCGCACGGGCCTGGGACATGCGTTGTCCTCCTTGACACTTGCTGATGTTAAAAGGTGGGCGACGCCGTCGTAGCTTTGACGACGTCGCCCACCGCGTTTATGCCGGCTGGCACCCTAACCACCAAGAAAGGAACCAGAGAGCACTTGCTGACTTTTAATCAGCTTTTAAGGGCGCCAGCCGGAAATTTTACTGAGCTGCCTTGTAGGCTTCAGCCAGGGCTTTTTGCAGAGCCTTAGCATCTGAGGCACCCTGGGCGAACTTGCTTAGGGCGTCACCCATGGCATTGGAGGCCTTGGCCGGTAGGGCTGCGCCGTGAGCAATGGAAGAGACGATGGTGTCCTTGGAGAAGTCTTCCATGGCTGAGCGCTGGTACTCAGAGAACTTCTTCTTTTCCTCATCCGTCAGGTCTGTGCGGGAGGGGATGGAGCCCTTGACGGTGTTGAAGGCAACCTGGCCTTCCTTGGAGGAGATGCAGCTGAGCCAGTTCTTGGCGCCGCCGGGGTGCTTGGCCTTTTCGGGCAGAGTGAAGGAGTCGGCTAGGAAGTCAAAGATGCCCTTGGTGCCCGGTACTGGGAAGTAGACGTAGTCGGTGCCGGCGCTCTTCTTGGCGGCGTTGAAACCAGCTACCGCCCAGTCACCCATGACGTTGTAGGCGGCCTTGCCTTCCATAATGGGCTTGATGGCCGGCTCCCAGTCTTCGGTGTATAGGGACTTGTCGGTGAAGGAGACGATCTTGGCGTAGTGCTCAACAGCCTTGGTTACTTCAGCACCAGCCCAGTCGGTCTTGCCGTCGAACAGGCCCGAGTACTTTTCTGCGCCTAGGTCTGCAATTAGCACAGATTCGAACAGGCCCATCTGGGTCCAGGCCATACCCATGGTGATGGGGGTGTAGCCGGCGGCCTTGATCTTTTCCATGTCGCTGATCCAGGCGTCAATAGTTTGGGCAGGCTTGGCCGGGTCTAGGCCGGCAGCCTTAAGCACTGATACCGAGGCCCACACTACGTTGTTGCGGTGGATGTTGGAGGGCACTGAGTAGATGGCACCGTCTACGGTTAGGCGCTCCATTAGGGTCTTGGGGAAGGCGTCCTTGAGCTTGAACTCGTCGTAGAGCTTGGAGACGTCTTGCAGGTAGCCGGCGTCAATGTCGTCCTTGAGTTCAGCGCCGGCGTGGGCCTGGTAGGTGTCTGGCGGGTTGCCAGCGGACAGGTCTGCAGCTAGCTTCTGCTTGGCCTGGGAGCCGCCGCCACCAGCGATGGCCTTGTTGGCGAATTTGGTCTTGGGGAACTGCGCGTTGAAGACCTTGACTAGGGCTTCTAGGCCGTCCTTTTCGCTTCCGGCCTGCCACCAGGTGACGACGTCGACCTGGCTGGCATCGCCTTCGCCTACTGCCTCACCGGACTTGCCTCCCTTCTTGTCGCTTGAGCCGCAGGCGGCCAGGGTGGCCGCGAGTGCGGTGGCAGTGGCACCGATTAGTACCTGACGCCGTGACATGTATGTGCTTACGCTCATGATCGCTCCTGAACAGCGTTGTCCTAGAAGTTGCTACTTGCGTGCTAGGCCGATTGCTTGTGGTAGCGCTCAGTCAAGTCACTTGGGCAACAAATTTTCGTTCTGTAGTTGCAATTGTGCAACAAATTTTCGTGCGATGTTGGAAAAATTGGGTTTTGCGCAAAAATCGCTATCGATTTGTTATTTTTTGTGCACTTTTGTGCGGATGTTTTCTGCGCGTATCTGACTGTGAGGCAGCCCATAACAACAAAGCTGGCCGTCACTTACGTGGCGGCCAGCTTCAGTAGCTAGCTGTGGTAGCTAGTTAGATCAGATCAGACCTAGACCCTTAACGGTGTCCTTCTCGTGCAGCAGTTCCTTGACAGAAGCGTCAATCTCAGCGCGGGAGAACTCGTCGATCTCCAGGCCCTCAACAACCGTCCATTCGCCGTCAACGCTAATTGCCGGGAAGGAGGAGATGATGCCCTCGGGCACACCGTAGGAGCCATCGCTCATGATGGCGGCGGAGGTCCAGGAGTAGCCCTTAACGCCCTTGACCCAGTCGCGCACGTGGTCGATGGCGGCGGAGGCGGCGGAGGCGGCGGAGGAAGCACCACGGGCTTCGATGATGGCGGCGCCACGCTTGGCCACAGTGGGGATGAAGTCGCCCTCAACCCAGGCACGGTCAGCCAAAAGCTCGGTGATCGGCTGGCCCTTAACGGTGGCGTGAGTCAGGTCAGGGTACTGGGTGGAGGAGTGGTTACCCCAGATGGTGACCTTGTCTAGGTCAGTTACGTGAGCGCCGGTCTTAGCGGCTAGCTGAGCTAGGGCTCGGTTGTGGTCCAGGCGGGTCATAGCGGTGAAGCGAGAGCTGGGCACATCCGGGGCGTGGTTGGCGGCAATCAGGGCGTTGGTGTTGGCAGGGTTACCCACAACCAGGACCTTGATGTCGTCAGCGGCTACAGCGTTGATGGCTGCACCCTGAGGGCCGAAGATACCGCCATTGGCCTGCAGCAGGTCAGAGCGCTCCATGCCGGCACGACGCGGCATAGAACCAACTAGGAAGGCGATGTTGGCGCCGTCGAAAGCCTGCTTGGGGTCATCGAAAATGTCCACGCTGCCCAGGGTCGGGAAGGCGGAGTCGAATAGCTCCATAGCGGTACCCTCAGCAGCCTTAACAGCCTGGGGGATCTCCAGCAGACGTAGGTTTACCTGCTGGTCGGGGCCTAGCAGAGCGCCAGAGGCAATACGGAACAGCAGTGCGTAGCCAATGTTGCCAGCGGCACCGGTGACGGTGACATTTACGGGGGCGTTTGCCATAAGTTAAGTCTCCTTAAGGTAAGACAATTAAGGACTGCTTCCTTGCACAGCCACTGTGTATAAGTGTATGCCCTTGAGCATACAAAATTTAGGACCCAGCGATTTTGCCCAAATCAGAGCCTTTAGGGCGCACGCCGGTTAGCTAACTGTGTTCTATGCCCCCTAAGGCGCTAATGGCAAGCTAAGCTGTTAGCCGTGAGAGGCCAATCAATACCCACCCGCTCACCGCTGGGGCAGCGGGCTTATCGTCAAATCTGTGTGTTTAGTGTCGTGGCAGGCGCCAGCGGCGCACTAAGTTTGATTGGTTTTGGTAAGGGGGTAGGGGCACCTTTTGACTCCACTGTACTAGCCCATCAAGTCTCTCCGTTTGCGGCAGCGTGGCCTTGGCTGGCCACGGCAGTTATTTTTGCCAGCATCTGCGCCCTAAGCTACGCGGCAGCTGACTATATTGGCCGCCAAAGTGCACTTGATGAAGAATCACGCCTGCGCGTGCGCACCCTAGACCACATTTTCGCGATCGGTCACTTGCCGCGCACCGGAGCGGGCGCCGATAGCGCTAAAACCACCGCCAGCGGCGCACTAGTCTCTACCCTGGTTGATGGCAGCGAGCGCGTTTCTAAATACGAGTTCACTTTCCTGCCCCAAGCAATCAGTGCCCTAATCACGCCGCTGGTGGTGCTGGTGCTAGCAGCTATCTTCATTGATCCCCTCAGCGCCCTAGAACTAACCCTAGGTATCGCCATCGCTATTGGTGGCAGCCTCGGAGTCAGCCGCCTCACCCGTGGCAGCGCCGCTGGCTCGCGCAAGCAGCGTTCAGCCCTAGCCGCCCAATATTTAGATGCGGTACAGGGCCTAAGTACTCTAGTACTGGCCCGCGCTGGTGAACGCTACGCCCAGCGTCTAGGCCAACGCGGCGAAGCTAACCGCCGGGCCCTAATGCGTCTACTGGCAGGCAACCAGCTAGTAATCCTAGCCACCGATCTATTTACTAGCGTGTTCATTTTGATGGCCTCGGTGGCTATTGCTGCCAGCGGTCTAAAATCTGGACGCCTAGATGCCGGTGACGCCCTGGCTCTAGCCCTAGTGGCGCTAGTGCTACTAGACCCGCTTAACCATGTAGGGGCCTTCTTCTATGTGGGTATGGGTGGACGCGCCAGCCAAAAAGCTATCCGCAACATTTTGGCCACCCCCACCCCCGCCAGCGCCGCCCCGGCGCCGGTACCCGCCAAGTCCAGCTACCAGCCAGAAGAGGTGGACACCGCTGCTATCTTCTTGCGTGACGTGAGCGTTGGTTGGGGCGATAAAGACGTACTTAAAAACGTCAACCTGCGGGTGGAACTGGGTGAACACATCGGTATTGTGGGCCGCTCAGGAGCCGGCAAATCCACGCTTATGGCGCTACTGGCAGGCCACTTACTGCCCCGCGAAGGCTACGGGCGCCTTGGCCCTATCCGCCTGCGCCCAGCCAATATGTCACGTGTGCAGCGCTCCAGTGCCCTAGTTAGCCAGCGCTCATGGCTCTTTGGTGACACGGTAGCCCAAAACCTACGTCTAGCTAAGCCTGAAGCTACCACTGAAGAACTATGGCGGGCCCTGGAAGTAGCCCAGCTTGACACCGAAATTCGGGCCCTACCTAAAGGACTAGAAACCATGCTGGGCGACAGTGGCATGGGCCTATCAGGAGGCCAAGCCCAACGCCTGGCTATCGCCCGCGCCGTACTAGCTGACCGCCCCATCTTGCTATTGGATGAGCCCACCAGCCAGGTAGATCTGGCCAGCGAAGCTGCCATCACTAAAGCCCTAGAAAACCTAGGTGCCAACCGCACTGTGGTAACCATTTCGCACCGCCCAGCGGCGCTAATCCACACTGACCGCATCTTTAAGGTTTCTAAAGGCAAACTCCACGAGCTAACGCCGCGCAAACCCAAGGCTAAGCCCACCGGCCCAGCCCAACCCACCAAAGCCCAGGCAGACCAGCTCCTGGCCGCCAAGGTTAGCGGCGACGCCATGACCACTCCCTTAACCTCAGCGCTAGCCTCTCTAGCCCAGATGCAAAAACCCACTAAAACCAAGAAAAACTCTGCCAAAAAACCAACTGCTATGGATGCCAACTCAGCCCACAGCTCTAGCGGAGAGGACGACTGATGTCACGGCGTCGGGTTTATAACTGGATCCTAGAAGTAACGCGGCCGGCACTAAAGCCTCTGGCCCTGTCAGTAAGTGCACGCCTACTGGACCAGATCTTGCAGGTAGTTATCTACTCCCTGGGGGCCTATGCACTCGCGGTGGCGCTGCGTAAGCTCAGCGGTGGCGGCGGGCTCGATACTGGCCTGGTGTGGCTGTTTTTGCTGGCATGTTTGATCATTGCCCTGGTTAAGGCCGCGTTGCGCTACGCCGAACAGTTCATGGGGCACCTAGTTGCTTTCAAAGCCCTAGAGCTGCTGCGCATCGCGCTGTTTAAGTCCATGCTGCCCCAGTCACCACGCCTGTCTTTGCATACCCGCTCAGCTGAACTGACTGGGCGGCTAACTAAAGACATTGACCGCATTGAGGTGTTTTTTGCCCACACTTTGGCGCCGCTAGTAAGTTCCCTGGTAGTGCCGCTGCTGACCTGGGTGTGGATCGCCTTTGTGTCTCCGGCTACGGTTTCTATTTTCGTCCTGGTGATGCTGGCGCTGACCTTAGTGGTGGTGCCGTTGATGGGGGCTAAGTTCTCCCTTGCCGGAGCCCAAAAGAGCGCCAAGATTCGCGGCCAGCTCCAGGCCCATGTAACCGACTCGGTACAGGGCTACAACGAGGTGCTTTCTTATGGCGCCCAGTTACAACGTCTAGAGCAGCTTGAACGCATTGGTGATTCGATCACCGCCGCTGATGCTCCGGTACGGGCTTGGGCGGCCCTGCGTTGGGCAGCCGGGCAGCTTTTGATGGCCCTGATGCTGTTTGGGGTGCTATTTATTTGGCTGCGCGACCCGGTTTTTGAGGCCGCTCCCCTGGCTCAGGCCCCCACAGTGGTGGCGGTGACTGCCGCCCTGGTAGCTCAGCGTACTAGCGCGCGTACCTTGGAGGATATGCCTTCTTCAGTGTCGGTAGCTTGGGCTAGTGCTGAGCGGGTTTATGCCACCGCCCATGGTCCGGCTTTACTTGATGGCCCTAAAGCTTTGCCTGCCCGTCGCGACGACGCCGCCAAGTCTGGTTTGGAGGTCACCTGGCACAAGGTTTCTTACGCCTACCCTGGTGAACGTAAACACCAGGCTTTAACTCAGGTTTCCCTGCACCTAAATGCTGGTTCTTGGACAGTGTTGGCGGGTGCTAGCGGTAGCGGCAAGTCCACGCTGAGCATGTTGGCGGCGCGCTGTGATGATCCGGTGGGCGGGCGCGTGCTGCTTGATGGGCACGATGTGCGCACGCTTAAGGTTGATTCGCTGCGTTCCCAAGTGCAGTTGGTAAGCCAGCATCCGTTTATTATGCGCGCCACTATCCGTGAGAATCTGGCCTTGGCGGCCCCGCAGGCAGATACTGCCCAGCTGTGGCAGGCCCTGGAGTACGCTCAGCTGGCTGCCGAGGTGCGGGCTATGCCTAAGGGGCTAGACACGGTTGTGGGTGAGCGTGGCAGTTCGCTTTCTGGCGGCCAGGCTCAGCGTCTAGCTTTTGCCCGGGCGCTGGTAGCTAAGCCGCGTCTGCTGATTTTGGATGAGTTCACTTCACATATGGATCTGAAGCTGGCTGCTAGCGTGCGCAAGTCTTTGCGCCAGGCACTACCTGAAGCCACTATTTTGGAAGTCTCCCATACGTTGGTGGGCCTGGAACTGGCTGACCGGGTAGTGGTCTTTGAAAACGGCCAGATTGTTCAAAGCGGCAAGCCCCAAAAGCTAATGAACACTCCCGGCCCGCTGCGCCAGCTTATGGATCGCTAAGCCCGCTTGTGCACCACTGGGGCCAATAGCCGATAAACCCCAGCAATTACATAAATAGTTAGCGCTAACCGTAATGGTTAGCGCTAACTATTTTTTAAGGGTGTTCACTGCAGCAGTTATGGCGCCAGCGCATTAGACGCACGCTAGCCAGCTGCTGGGACAGAGCCTGGTATGGCCTTGTGGATGTCGCGACGCACTAGGCTCCCAGTTGCTGGGATAGGGCGCGGTCTTCGTCGGTAACTACCCCTTCTACCGAAACCTTATCCAGGTAGGCCATGCCGTCAAAAGACAGCTCGCGGGCGTTTTCCGGGTCAGCTTTAGCATCGTTGAACTTACCGTGAGCCAGGCGGTCAATCACAATGGCAATAGCGCCGTCGCCGGTTACGTTGGTGGCGGTGCCGAAGGGGTCCAAAGCGATGTAGGTGGCGATCATAAGGGCGATAGCGGATTCGTTAAAGCCCAGCATTGAAGAGAGCACCCCGGTGGCGGCCATGATCGCACCTCCGGGCACACCCGGGGCGGCCACCATGACAATGCCCAGCATGAAAATGAAACCGGCATACTGCATAGCTGAAACATTCATGCCCTGGGAGGCAATAATGGCCAGTGAGAAGGCGGTAATTTTCGAGGTTGAACCAGCCAGGTGAATAGTGGCGCACAGAGGCACGGTGAAAGCAGCTACCGGCGCCGATACCCCATTTTTGCGGGTTTGACGCAAAGTCACCGGGATGGTGGCAGCCGAGGAAGAGGTACCCAGGGCGGTGGTGTAGGCGGGCATCATGGTCCACAGCGCCTTTAACGGGTTGCGCTTGCCAATCAGCCCGGCCACCGCAAACTGGGTCAGCAGGATAACCACTTCCAGCACCAGCACCACCACTACTACGCTCAGCAGGGTGCGCATAATGCGCCACGCTGCACCTGAGATAGCCAGGTTCAAGAAGGTACCAAACACGTGCAGCGGTAGCAGCGGAATAATGATCTTGTTGATCAAAGAGCTAATGATGGCCCTAAATTCAATGCTGGCTTTACGCAGCACACCCCTGGGCACCAGCGACAGGCCAATGCCGATTACGAAAGACAACAGCAGCGCCGTCATGACCCCAAAAACCGGGGGCATTTCCACTTCAAAATATGACTTGAGGGTGCCGGCGTCGGCCTTACCCACATTAGAGGCCAAAGACTTGGTGATAATGTGCGGGAAAACGCTGACGCACACCACGTAGGTAAGGAAACCTGAAAACAGGGTGGAGCCATAGGCCAGGGCCGCAGTAATAGAGAGCCACTTACCGGCTCCACGTCCTAAATCTGCAATTGCTGGGGTTACCAAACCCACGATGATCAGCGGAATTGCAAAACTTAAGAACTGGGCGAAAATCGCCGAAAAAGTAACGAATACGCGCGCCAGCGGCACGGTGATCAGCGGGGAGGAACCCACCTTAATAGAGCCCACCACCAAAGCGGTCACTATCGCTAGAATCACCCAAAACAGGATGCCGCCAGCTTTTGCTAGCTTACGCACCGAGATCATGCCTTTTCCTTCGCTCGCGGCGAGGCGCCTGGCGAACGCGGTGCGCCGCCAATAGCGTCAGCGCCTAGGTGTGCAACATAATCTCAATATTTGGCTTATAGCGCTACATTCTCCGTATAGTGAGATTTTCTTACATTATTTTCTAAAATATGCATTCGCCGCATATAGCGAAATTTGTCAGTTTCCCATCGTTTTAACTGATCAATACGATTATGGTGAAGCCATGAGCGCTAAGCAGGTAAATTGGCCCCGTTCAAAGCACAGCTATGTTGATTTAAGCGACGGGCGCCGGCTGCATGTAGTGGAGCATCTGCCGTTTTCCGGGGCGGCTGCAACCACGACGGCGCCGGCTGCGAGGCCAGCTACGAAGCCAGGCCCAGCGGCGCCGGGGGCGCCAACCGAACCGGCTGCAGATCATGAGACTAGCGCTAAGCCACCGGTAGTGTTTGAATCCGGCCTGGGGCTCTCGCGCCTACTGTGGGCAAATGTGGCTTATTTACTGGCAAAAGCCGGCTACCGCACGATCAGCTATGATCGCTCCGGCCTGGGTCGCTCACCGGCCGCAACAGAGCGCAGCCTAGAGGCCCTGGTGGCAGACCTAGAGCAGGTGGTGCGAGCTTACGCACCCCAGGGGGCCATTATTGTGGGCCATTCCTATGGGGGCATCATGGCCCGTTTACTAACCGCACGCCAGCCACAGCTAGTTAAGGCGCTGGTGCTGGTTGATCCCTCAAGTGAATTTGTGGGGGCCCAGATTGGTCCCCTAGGTAAACGCCTGGAGGCACTTTTTGATTCGGCGATCACTTTTAGCCGCGATCTTAAACTGCTCCCCACCTTCCTGATGGCCGCAGGATACAAGCATTTACCGGTGCGGTTGCAGCAAAAGGTACGTGTTGAGGACGTCAGCGACGCTTCTTTACGGACACGGCGGCAAGAAAATGAGGGCTACTACCCGGCTCTAGCAAAGCTACGCGAGAGCCCCCTACCCTACCCGCAGGTACCGGTAGAGATTTTATTGGCCAGCTCTAGCCCTGATTCACAGTGGTTTAAAGCCCACAGCGAGTATGCGAGTAAACTGCCTGACGCCCACCTGTGGCAGGCTTCAACCAGCTCACATATGGTGCCGCTACTAAAACCTCAGGAAGTGGCCTTGGCAGTTAAGCAAGCCGACGCTCGTCGCAGTGCTTAAACCAAAGGACGCCTAAAGCCGGGCTGTCTAAAGCTGCGGCGTCGGCTCTGGCAACTAATCCAGCTGACGCCCCAAACCAGCCCAGTCAGCTGCGGCGTCGGCCCTAGCGCAGCCACAGCAGGCTTTAGTAGATGCGCGGCAGGTTAGCGTAGGTGGACAGCAGCACTAAACCAACGGTTAGGCCAGTGCCCACCACTAAATCTTCAAAACGAGTGCGGGCCTGAATCCAGGTGCCCTCGGGGCGCAGCAGGCGAATTATGGTAAGGGCGCCGGTCAGTGCAGCGGCCTCCAAAACCGCAAAACGTGAGTAACCCAGCAGCGCAGTGGCCACCACGATTAGCACGCAAACCGTCACTACCCCTACCCCGGCCACGCGATAGTAGTGACGCGGCGGCAACTGGTTAGGGGAAAGTACGCTTTCAGCTGTTTCTTCGCTCATTTTTCTCCTTGGCAACCGCTACAGCATACCTTTTACCGCGCCGTAGCTGGAGGCTTCAGCGGGTAGGTCACCGGTGTCGACGGCGTCGCTGATTTGTTCCAGCATCTGCTCTACCAGGTCAATTACGGCTTTTTTACCCTCAACTGGGCCACCAGCCAAGAGGCCGTCGGTACCCAAAAGCACGGCGGCGGGCACTGCCTCAATTGCAAGCAGGTGGGAAACTTCCTCGTTAACGTCACGTAGATAGTGTCCACGCAGTGAGTAGGGGTCTCCCTTGGCGAAGTATTCCTCGGCGCTGCGTGGGGAAACCACCTTAATAGCCACCTGGGGAATGGCCTTGATCCAGCCGGGCACTAGGGCTTTAATATCGTCACAGTAGCCGCATTCCATAGATAGGAACAGCAACAGGTGAGCCTGGCGGGCTGAATAGGCGCGCAGGTTGTAGCCGCTTTCAAACTCATCATAGAGGGTAGCGATGGGGATCAGGGCGCGCAGATACTCGCCTTCTTGCTGGCTGGCGGGAACGTCTAGATAATCTTGAGCAAAGCCGCTTTGCTCTACTGGCGCCGGGGCTTTACCCAGTGAAGCTTGGGCTAGTAGCCAAGTAACTGCCGCCACCGCCACCAGGGCTAGAACTGGCGGGTTAGTGGCCACTTGAAGCGCGAAAACTGGTGTGCCCCAAGCTAACGCCACCAGCCACAGCAGGGCCAGGGCCACTAGGGCCAGGTTGCGGGCAATTAGCACCGGCCCCACTTCGGTGGCATTTTTAGCCCCAAAACAGTTGCAGCTGGCCTGATCCTGGCGGGCCAGGCGCACAATCAGCGCCAGGTAGAAGCTGACCAAAACCAGCGCGGCCAGAGCCACCGGCCAAGCCAGTACTCCGGGCACAACCAGTAAAGCTAGCGCCAGGGCTAGCTCAGCCCAGGGGTGGGCGCGGCGCAGCCAGGTTTGGTTTAGGAATTTGGGTAGGCCCAGTTCACGCCAAGTATCGGCGTCATCGACGCCGGAGGTGAGCTTACCGATAGCAGCTGCGGAAAATACGGTCGCCAAAACTATGGGGGCGGCTACCAGTACTAAATCCATGGGGCTCCTTGTTTAACGCCTGGCTAACATATTGGTTTAACACGCTGGCGTGGGTGGGAACTTAAAGGGGGCGGAATTTAAAAGCGGCGGGACTTAAAGGGGTTGGGATATAAAGCGGGGACAGGTATAAACCTGCCCCCGCTAAATGTATCAGTGAGCGAAGTGGCGCGTACCAGTGAAGTACATGGTCACGCCGGCGGCCTGGGCGGCCTCAATCACTTCTGCGTCGCGGATAGAGCCGCCAGGCTGCACCACAGCCTTAACCCCGGCGTCGATAAGCAGCTGCAGACCATCGGCGAAGGGGAAGAAAGCGTCAGAGGCAGCTACGCTACCCACCGCACGTTGAGGGGCGCTGGTGGCTAGGATCTGGCTGGCATCCGCCCCACCGGCACTGTTGGCCTGATTGGCGGCAGCGTCGCCAGTGGCACGCGCGCCTAGGGTGTTGGCGCGCTCAATGGCCAGCTTGCACGAGTCAACGCGGTTAACCTGGCCCATACCCACACCCACAGTGGCGCCAGCGTGTGCCAGCAGCACCGCGTTGGAGCGCACCGAGCGCACAGCGTTCCAGGCAAAACGTAGGTCAGCCAGGGTTTCGGCGTCGGCGCTGGGGCCGGCCACCAGCTGCCAGCGGGTCGGGTCGTCACCGGCGGCGTCAACATTGTCACGCTCTTGCACCAGCAGACCGCCGGTTACCTGCTTGAACTCATAGCCACCACGTACCGGCTTAGGCAGGCGCAAAATACGTAGGTTCTTCTTGGCGCTGAGGATTTCTAGTGCCTGCGGTTCATACTCAGGGGCCACAATCACCTCAGTGAAAATCGGCTTAACCTGGGCGGCCATGGCGGCGGTGACGGTAGCGTTGGTGGCGATTACGCCGCCGTAAGCAGACACCGGGTCGCAGGCGTGGGCCTTAGCGTGGGCCTTAGCCACATCCTCATCTACCGCAATGCCGCAAGGGTTGGCGTGCTTAACTACCACCACGGTGGTGGCCTCGCCCTGGTCGTAGGCGGCGCGCACAGCCGCGTCAGCGTCGGTGTAGTTGTTGTAGCTCATGGCCTTACCGTGCAGCTGCTCGGCGCCGGCAATGCCCTGGGCCTGGCCCTGGGTGTACAGAGCAGCGCTCTGGTGCGGGTTTTCGCCGTAACGCAGGGCGTGGGCGCGGGTGAAGGTGGCGCCCACAAACTCCGGTAGGGCTGCCTCGGTCTCTAGCTGCTGGGAGAACCAGCTGGCGACGGCGACGTCGTAGCTGGCGGTGTGAGCGAAGGCGGCGGCGGCTAGGGCGCGGCGCTGAGAGAGGGTGAAGCCACCTGCAGACACAGCCTGGGCTACCTGCTCGTAACGGGCCGGGTCTACCACTACCGCTACTGCCGGGTGGTTTTTGGCGGCGGCGCGCACCATGGAGGGGCCGCCAATGTCGATCTGCTCAACGCAGGCGTCAAAGTCAGCGCCAGAGGCAACCGTGTCAGTGAAGGGGTAAAGGTTAACCACCACCAGGTCAATGGGAGCTACCTGCAGTTCACGCAGCTGGGCCAGGTGAGCGTCCTTGCGGCGGTCAGCCAAAATACCGGCGTGAATCTTGGGGTGCAGGGTCTTAACGCGGCCTTCTAGGCACTCGGGGAAGCCGGTAACCTGCTCCACCGGGGTGACCGGAATACCGGCGGCAGCAATGGTAGCGGCGGTAGAACCGGTGGAGATTAGCTCCACCCCGTTGGCGTGTAGCTGGGTGGCTAGCTCCACCAGGTTGGTCTTGTCGTAAACGCTCAGCAGGGCGCGCTTAACCGGCACCTGGTCAGGGTTTACTAGACCTTCCGTGGGCACGTGAGCAGTGGGGATTGCAGTCAATTTGACTCCTTGAAACTGGAAAATAACTGCCTAGGCACCCAGGCGGGCGGCGCCATGGTTTACCCCTTAAAACTTAAGTTTCAAGGGCTCGCCGCTCCCCGGTGGTGACCCACCCACGCCAGTTACAGCGATAACAACCCCAGTTTACTGTAGAGTTGGGGTTGCTTTAAGTTAGTGCGCGCACAATATTTAGCCGCGCTAACGCCAAAATCTAGCTGCGCACTAGTTTGCCCAGCTCAGCTACAAGCTGGGGAGTTTCGGCGGCCTTAATACGCTCAGTTAGGCTCTCGTGGGTGTCACCGGGTTTAACCGGCACCTGCACCTGGGCGATGATCTTGCCGGTGTCCACGCCCGCATCCACCCAGAACAAGGTGGCTCCCGAAACTGTGGCGCCGTCAGCCAAAGCGTCGCGTACTGCATGGGCGCCAGGGTACTTGGGTAGCAAAGCCGGGTGGGTGTTAATGGTTTTGCCTCCAAATTCAGCTAGGAAGCTCTCCCCCACCAGCTTCATAAAGCCCGCGCAAACCACCAGGTCGGGCTGGTATTTGGCGACGGCGTCGGTGAGGGCCTGGTCCCAACTGGCGCGGCTGGGGTAGTCCTTTAGCGGCACCACAAAGCTAGGCACCTTGTACTGGGCGGCGTAATCGAGTGCTTTACAGGTTTTGTCGGCGCCCACTGCCACCACCTTGGCCCCATAGGTGGGGTCTTGGCAGGCTTTTAGGATAGCTAGCAGGTTTGAGCCTGAGCCAGAAGCCAGCACCACCAGGCGCTTGGGTTCATTGCCGCTGCGGGCAGCAGCTTTAGATGCGCTCATGGAAACTACCTCAATCTTGTGTTTGGTTTGACTTGCACCTAGCCGCACACGCGGATGGGGCAACACCAGCCCCAGCAGGGTTGCGGCAAATAGTTGGGCAGCTAAAGCACCCACCACCGCCAGGGTTCTGGGGCCAGCTACGCTCATGCGCCCCGGCCCCACAGAGCCACTAGCGGCCAGGCAAAGCAGCAAAATCACCAGTGAACTAGTAATAATCGCGGTTGCCCCCAGCGCCAGGGTGGCACGCAGGCTAATTAGCTTACTGTTGGCGGCCACTTTGCGCCCTATAGCCAGCCAGGTCACCAGGGTCAGCCCCAGTATTAGAACCACGATAATGATCCAGGCTGAGCCAAAAGCAGTTTTAGGTAGCGCCCCCAGCATTGGCAGGGCCGGCACGCTACCGGCGCGCACCACCCCCGGGCTAAACAAGCTGCCTTGACCCAGGGCAAAACCGGGGCCTGCCAGCCAGCTAAGCGCCCAGATGGCGGCGGTAGGCAACCACAGAATCTGCAAGGTAAGTAGCGAAACAGTGGCCACAGTACCGGCCCCCACCAGAGAGTCATGCAGGGTGGAGATACGTGAAAAACCGGTCACTAGCGCCAACGCTAAAACCACTAGCGCCGCCGTCGCTAAAGTCAGCAGCTCAAAGCCAGCCAGGCGTAACCCCAGGCCCAGCCACAGGGGCCGCCTAGCCCAGGCCTTACCTAAACGGGTGTCGTCTAAATGGCCGGCGCGTCCCAGTTCAACTGCGGCCACAACCGCCGCCAAAAGCGCACTAAAAAGCACCGCCGGGAAAAAACTGCTTGATGAGGGGGCGGTAAATGAACCCACAAAAGCTGCCCCCGCACTAGTGCAGGCAGTTACCACAATGGCTGAAACGTTAAACAGCTGGGCGCGCCTAATAAAGCTACGCGCCAGCCAGAGGTTGTAAATAGTCAGCCCCAGCAGCGGCAAAGATAGGGTGCCATCAATTTCGGAATGGCGCGCGCCCCCTAGCCCCAGTAGCCACAAATTAGTGCCTGAGGCCAGGGAGGACACAGTTGAATACTGCACTGAGGGGGTGACAATCAAAGCCACCAATAAGGTGGGGATAACGACACTCAGCCACCCCAAGGCAACCCATTCGACGCCGGCGCGTACGGCTCCAGGCCAGTCGCTAGGGACAGTCAGTTCGGTTCTAGTTGGGGTGGCTGAAGTGCTCATCAGTTAGCGTGGAGCTCCTGGTAGGCCGCACGTGCTAGCTCGGCGGTTTCGGTTGGGGTACGACCTACCTTAACCCCCACAGCCTCTAGCGCTACCTTTTTGGCCGCTGCGGTTCCTGAAGAACCTGACACAATCGCACCAGCGTGTCCCATGGTTTTACCCTCAGGGGCGGTAAAGCCGGCCACATAAGCCACCACCGGTTTAGTGACATGCTCGCTGATGTAGGCGGCAGCGCGCTCTTCGGCGTCGCCACCAATTTCACCGATCATCACGATCACTTCAGTGTCAGGGTCGGCCTCAAAACCAGCCAGGGCGTCAATGTGGGTGGTGCCCACCACCGGGTCTCCACCAATCCCAATGCAGGTGGTAAAGCCCAGGTCGCGCAGCTCATACATGAGCTGGTAGGTGAGCGTACCGGACTTAGAAACCAAACCCACCGGGCCGGCGTCGGTAATGTCAGGCGGGGTGATACCCACATTGGACTTAGCCGGGCTGATAATTCCCGGGCAGTTGGGGCCAATGATCTGGGTGCCGTGGGCGGCGGCGTAAGCCCTAAACACGGTGGCGTCAGCTACCGGCACCCCCTCCGTGATAACCACAACCAGGCGCATACCGGCGTCGACCGCCTCAATTACGGCGCTCTTAGTAAAAGCCGGGGGTACAAACACTACCGAAACCTCGGCGCCAGTGGCGGCCTTACCCTCAGCTACAGTGCCGTAAACCGGAACCGATACCGTACCGGCCTTAACTTCGCCGCTGCCCGGCCCAATGGGGCTAACTTCAAAGTCAACGCTGGTGCCAGCCTTGCGGGGGTTAACCCCACCCACAACTTTGGTGCCCGCGCTTAGCATACGGCGGGTGTGCTTTTGGCCTTCGGAACCGGTCATGCCCTGCACCAGGACACGATCTGAGTGCGAAAGAAAGATGCTCATTAGTTTTCCCCTAGTTCCTGGGCGATGGCGGTAACGCGGTCGGCGGCGCCATCCATAGTTTCGGCAATGGTTACCTGCGGCAAGTTAGCTTCAGCCAAGATAGCGCGCCCGGCCTCAGCCTGGTTGCCATCTAGACGCACCACGATCGGCTTAGTGAAGGACTCCCCTAGCGAGGACACTGCCGCAACAATGCCTTCAGCCACTGACACGCAAGAAGTGATGCCCCCAAAAACATTCACCAAAATGGCGCGTACCTGTGGGTCAGAGGCAACTACCTCCAGGCCGGTGGCCATCACCTGGGCGCTAGAGCCGCCCCCTAGATCTAGGAAGTTAGCTGGGCGCATACCGCCGTGGCGTTCACCGGCGCCAGCCACCACATCCAGGGTGGACATAACCAGGCCGGCACCGTTACCCAGCACACCCACCTCACCGGTTAGACGCACATAGTTAAGGCCCGCTGCCTTAGCGCGAGTCTCTAGCGGGTCAGCATCTACCGTGTCTACAAACTGCTCGTGGTCACGGTGGCGCATACGGGCGTTGTCATCCAAGCTGACCTTGCCGTCCAGGGCTAGCACGGTGCCCTGCGGGGTTAGCACCAGCGGGTTTACCTCCACCAAGGTGGCGTCCTCGCCAGTGAAAACCTCCCACAGCTTAAGGATTACCCCGGCGACGTCGTCGGCCACCTTACCGGGCTCAAAACCAGCCGCAGCCACAATCTCAGCGGCCTTAGCGGCGTCGATCCCCACTAGCGGGTCTACTGCCACCTTAGCCAAAGCCTCAGGGCGTTCCTTAGCTAAAGTCTCAATATCCATGCCGCCTTCACGCGAGCACATCGCCAGGTAGGCCCGCTGGGCGCGGTCTAGCAGCACCGAGAAGTAGAACTCCTGCTCAATATCGGCACCATCGCTGATAAGCACCTTGTGCACGGTGTGGCCCTTAATGTCCATGCCAAGGATTTCCTGGGCGCGTTCAAAGGCCTCCTGCGCACTGCGGGCCAGCTTGACACCCCCGGCCTTACCACGCCCACCAGTTTTAACCTGGGCTTTAACAACCACTAGCTGGGAGCCGTTAGCAAATAGTTCCTGGGCGATCTCGCGCGCCTGCTGCGCAGTGCTAGCTACCTCGCCACCAAGAACTGGCACCCCATGTGCCTTAAACAGTTGCCGTGCCTGGTATTCGTAAAGATCCACCGGCGTATCCTTTCAAGGGTTGACGGCATTTATTTCTATTAGGTTAACTCGCCTGTTCACGCAGTGGGGACTAAAGGGCCAAATTGGTCTTGATTTGCGTGCATACATGGCGTAAGCCACTCTTTATGTAGGACAATACTACTGGAGTTTTTTTACCCGGAAGGAGATGCAAGGTGGCTACAGAAAACACCCCGGTGCGTATTGGGGTGCTTACCTCCGGAGGCGACGCGCAAGGTATGAACGCCGCCGTTCGTGCAGTGGTACGCACCACGCTACGTTTAGGAGCACAACCCTACGCAGTCATGGAAGGCTGGGCTGGGGCTGTTGCTGGTGGGGAGGGGATTCGCCCGCTTAACTGGGACAGTGTGGGTTCTATCTTGCACCGTGGCGGCACCATCATCGGTACCGCCCGCTCCAAGGAGTTCCCCACCCGTGAAGGTATGCTCTCGGCGGCAGCTAACCTACTAGAGCATGGCATTGACCGCCTAGTGGTGATCGGCGGTGACGGTTCGCTAACGGGCACCAACGAGTTCCGCAAAGCCTGGCCCTCGCTACTAGCTGAGCTTATGACCACCGGGCGTATCACCAGCGAAGTGGCTGCAGCCCACCCCCAGCTAATGATTGCCGGCATTGTCGGTTCAATTGACAATGACCTGGTAGGCACTGACATGACTATCGGTGCAGACTCGGCTTTGCACCGCATTATGGAGGCTATTGACTCTCTATCGTCGACGGCGGCCTCCCACCAGCGCACCTTCGTAATTGAGGTTATGGGTCGCCACTGCGGTTACCTGGCGTTAATGAGTGCGGTAGCCGGCGGCTGTGACTACGTGTTTGTGCCCGAACTCCCCCCAGCTGCCGGCTGGGAAGATGACATGTGCCGCAAGCTGCAGGCCGGGCGTGCCGCTGGACGCCGCGACTCGATGGTGATTGTGGCTGAAGGCGCCCAAGACCGTGAAGGCAACCAGATTACTGCCGCCGATGTCTGTGACGTACTAGAAGAGCGCCTAGGCGAGGATGCCCGCGTAACCATTTTGGGTCACGTTCAGCGCGGTGGCCGCCCCAGCGCCTATGACCGCTGGATGCCCACCCTGCTGGGTTACGCCGCAGCTCAGGAAGTTTTGCGGGCTACCCCTGAAAGCGAGCCGCACATTATCGGGGTGCGCCACAACCGTATTGCGCACCTGCCGCTAATGCAGTCGGTAGAAAACACTCGCGCAGTGGCCTCCTATATTAAGGACGGCGACTATGAGGCGGCGGTAGCGGCCCGTGGCACTTCCTTCTCTCAGATGCTGCAAATCTTTGAAAACATGTCCACCCCGCCTTCGCAGAGCCGCCACGACGACTCCCCGGTGAAGGACAAGCGTGTAGCGATTTTGCACGCCGGTGGCCTGGCTCCGGGCATGAACACTGCCGCCCGCGCTGCGGTGCGTTTGGGTATTGACCACGGCCTAACCATGCTGGGTATTGAGGGTGGTTTCCCGGGTCTGCTTAACGGCGCGGTAAAGGAGCTGTCTTGGGCCGACGTCGAAGGCTGGGTAGGTGAAGGCGGCGCGGCCCTGGGTACTCACCGCGAATACCCCAGCATTGAGCAGCTTTACAGCATTGGGCGCTCCCTGGAATCCAACCACATTGATGGTCTGATTGTGATTGGTGGCTTCAACGCCTACCTGGGTGCCCACACCCTAATTAAGGAACGTGACCGCTACCCTGCCTTCAACATTCCGATTGTGTGTGTGCCCGCCTCGATCGACAACAACCTGCCCGGCAGTGAGCTGAGCATTGGTGCGGACACCGCCGTGAACTCCACGGTTTCCACCCTGGACGCCATTAAGCTGTCAGCTTCGGCTTCTAAGCGCTGCTTCGTGGCTGAGGTTATGGGTCGACGCTGCGGTTACCTAACCTTGATGAGCGGCTTGGCTGCCGGCGCTGAAAAGGTGTACCTGCCTGAGCATGACGCCAACCTTGACGAAATCGCTTCCGCCACCAGCGACATGGTTAAGTCCTTCCGCGACGGACGCCGCCTCTACCTGGTGCTGCGTAATGAGGCCGCCTGTGGCCTGTACTCCACCAAGCTATTGGCTGACGTTTTCGCCCAGGAATCCAATGGTCTGTACGACGTGCGTGAATCTGTGATTGGGCACGTCCAGCAAGGTGGCAACCCCACCGCTTTTGACCGCCTGATGGCTACCCGCCTAGTCACCAACGCCATGCAGGTGTTGGTTGATGAACTAGTTGCCGGCACCGCCCGGGGCCACTATGTGGGCCTGGTTAACGGCGAGTTCCGTGACAGCCCACTGGCCCACATGAACGACGAGCTTGACCTAGTTAACCGCCGCCCACGTGACCAGTGGTGGCTACGCCTTGAGCACGTAATTCCGGTGGTCAGCCAGGATGAGGTAGCTATCGACAAATCCAAGTTGCCGCCTTTGTGAGCAACCAGGTGGTAGCTGGTGGGCGGCCTAGCCGCCCACAGATAGCGGGTTAAACCTGGTTATCCTGCTGACCCAGCTTGTGGTGGGCGGCCTAGCCGCCCACAGATATCGGGTTAAACCCCAAACAGGTGGGGGGCACGTAAATTTCTTTACGTGCCCCCCACCCATTGTTAGCGCTAGGTTTTGGCCAGATTTGGCTAGCGCCCATTCTCTGGGCGCCACCAGGGCGCCCAAGAGCGGCAAATGTGGGCGCCGGCGCTCGCGGGCTGCTGCCAGCCTTGGGCAGCGGCCCCGCGCCGGCGCCGGGCCAGCTAGAGCTTAACTACTGGCGCGTAGCGCAGCATCAGACGCTTAACTACCCCATCGCTAAACTCCACCTTAGCCACCGTGGATTTACCGCTACCCTCCAGGGCGATCACCGTGCCCACACCGTAGGCGTCGTGGCGTACCTTGTCGCCGAGCTTAATACCCGATTCTTCTGCCTCCGGCTCAGCCTTAACACCTAGCTTCTGGCCGCGTCGGGCTTTGGCGCGATCTTTAGCGCTCTCAACGCGCCCCAGCTTCCCACTAGAGCGCCGCCCGCTGCCAATTGGCGCAGAAAAATCATCGTCTTCATCCACTCGGCGCCCACCGCCATAGCCGCCGCCATAGCCGCCTTCTCGGTAGCCACCGCCGCCGCCATAGCTAGATCCGCTACCGCCTTGGTAGCCGCCACCATCGCCCCGGCCCCCTCGGTAGCTACCGCCGCCGCCATAGCCGCCGTCGCCGTAGCCGCCTTCTCGGTAGCCAGCGCTGAAACCACCGTAGCCGGCGCGCAAACTATCCATTGAGGACGCCTCCCGCTCCCAGCGCATAAGCTCGGGCGGAATATCGTCAAGGAAACGCGAAGCCACCATCACATTGGAAGCCCCCCAGGCGCTGCGCACCGCCGCCCGAGTCAGATACAGGCGCTCACGGGCGCGCGTTAGCGCCACATACGCCAGGCGCCGCTCCTCAGCCAGTTCACTCTCGTCAGCTAAAGACCGCGAGTGCGGGAAGGTGCCGTCTTCAAAGCCGGTGACGAACACTACCGGGAATTCCAGGCCTTTAGCAGTGTGCACGGTCATGAGGGTGACTTGCCCCTGCCCGCCGTCGTCGTCGGGGATTTGGTCTGAATCTGCCACCAGCGATACGCGTTCTAGGAACTCAGCCAGGGTGCCGGTGGGGTTTTCCTGCTGGAAGTCTTCGGCTACCGCGTGCAGTTCAGCCAGGTTTTCTACGCGGCTGGCGTCTTGGGGATCGTCGCTGGCGCGCAACTCCGCCAGGTAACCGCTGGTGTCTAGGGCTGAGTCGAGTAGCTCAGCCACCCCGGCTCCTTCACGCAGCTGGGTGCGTAAACCTTCCAAAATGTCGTCAAAGCGGCGCACCTGGGTGCGGGTGCGGGTGGCTAGCCCCGCAACTGGCGGAGTAAGCGTGATTTGACCATCAGGGGTTTGCGGGCGCGCCCTGCCGGCGGCGTCGCTAATGGCTTGGCCAAAAGAGATACCGTACTGTTCGGCATGGGCGGCCAGGGTAGCTTCAGCTTTTTGGCCAAGTCCACGTTTAGGCACGTTGAAAATGCGGCGCAGCGAGACGGTGTCGTCTGGGTTATCGACGGCACGCAGGTAGGCTAGTGCGTCTTTGATTTCTTTGCGCTCATAGAAGCGGGTGCCGCCCACTACCTTATAGGGCACCCCGGCGCGCATGAAGGCTTCTTCTAGGGCGCGGGACTGGGCGTTGGTGCGGTAGAACACCGCCACTTGGCCGGGGCGCACCCCGTTTTCTTCACCTAGACGCTCGATTTCTTGGCTGACCCAGCGGGCTTCGTCGTATTCGGAGTCGGCCACGTAGCCCACGATTTTTTCGCCGTCACCTAGCGCAGTCCACAGGTTTTTGGCGCGCCGTCCATCATTTTGGCTGATCACGGCGTTGGCGGCGCTCAAAATGTTTTGGGTGCTGCGGTAGTTTTGTTCCAGCAAAATCGTGTGGGAGTTGGGGAAGTCTTTTTCGAACTCTTCGATGTTGCGGATGGTGGCGCCTCGGAAGGCGTAGATGGACTGGTCTGAGTCACCTACTACGGTTAGTTCCCCGCTGGGGCCTTGACCCCCAACCCCAACAAGTTCACGCACCAGCACGTATTGGGCGTGGTTAGTGTCTTGGTATTCGTCTACCAGTACGTGCCTGAAGCGGCGTCGATACAGCTGGGCTATGGCGGGTTTGGCGCGCAGTAGCTGGACTGTACGCATGATGATGTCGTCAAAGTCGAGGGCGTTGGCGGCTTTGAGGCGCTGATTGTATGCGCGGTATACCTCAGCTAGGTGGCGCTCGAAGGGGTTGGAGGTGTTGGCGGTTTCAGCGAATTGTAGCGGCGTGATCAGCTCGTTTTTTAGGTCGCTGATGCGGTTGGCGAAGGCTTTGGGGGTGAAACGTTTGGGGTCGATGCCTAGTTCGCGCACGATCAGGGTGATTAGGCGCTGGGAGTCGGTGGCGTCGTAAATGGAGAAGCTTGAGCGTAGCCCGGCGGCTTCGTGTTCACGGCGCAAGATGCGTACGCAGGCCGAGTGGAAGGTGAGCACCCACATGTATTTGCCGGCCCCTCCCACCAGGGTTTCTAGGCGTTCGCGCATTTCGGCGGCGGCTTTGTTGGTGAAGGTAATGGCTAGGATTTCGCTGCCTCGGGCGCGGCCGGTGGCTAGCAGGTAGGCGATGCGGTGGGTGAGCACGCGGGTTTTGCCTGAGCCGGCGCCAGCTACGATCAGTAGTGGCCCGCCTTGGTAGATGACGGCCTCGTATTGGGCTGGGTTTAGGCCCTGTAGAAGCTGCTCTGCTGCGGGGTTTGCGCTCTTGTTAGCGACGGCGCCCGTGTGGGGCTTGCTTGCAGTGGCACCCGCGTTGTAAGCGGCGACGGCGCCCGTGTGGGTTGCGTTTGCTGCGCCGCTCGCCTGGCTAGGGTCAGCCGCGTCAGGGCCAGCTGTACCAGCCGCCGCGCCAGCGTAGTCGCCACCGCTGGTGAAGCCAGCGCCGCCAGGAATGGCAGTGGGCCACTGTTCATAGTCTTGAGCCGCCCAGGCGGCCAGGGCTGCTTGATCTTGACTGTCTAGTTCGGGCATGTCGTAGCCCTCTTCATAGTCAGCAGGGGGCTCAACCAGCTGCCAAGCTTCCTCATCGGCGTCGCTAAGGGACGGGAGCACAGCAGCAGGGTTTAGTCGCATGGGGTCGCCAAAAAGATCCACGGGCCCAGTCTAGCCATCCGCGCCCCGCGCCGTCGTCGAGCCTAAAGCCGCCGCAAAACGCTACTTAACCGCCTGCAGGTAACGCTGGCGGCCAGTTAGATCCCGGTAGCACCCGCTCTGGCTAAAACCAGCTGCCTTAGCCGCCTTGACCAGGGCATCTGCCTGACTGGGGTCATGCTCCATAACCAGCACTCCCCCCACTCGCAGCAAGCTAGAGGCCCGTTTAATCAGTTTTAGGGGTAGCTCCAAGCCATCTACTCCCCCACCAAAAAGCGCCAGGGGCGGATCATAACTAGCGGTTTCACTATCCTCAATAAGCCCTGCAGGCACATACGGCGGGTTAGTTACCACCACATCCACCTGGCCCTCAATTTCAGCTAACTCAGTTAAGGGGCCGGTGGCGTCGGCTTCAATTACGTTCACGTTAGCCCGGTTTTTTTGCGCATTAACGCGAGCTAAAGCTACCGCCTGGGAATCTAGCTCAACCGCCCACACCCGGCAGCCGGGCACCTCGCTGGCCAGGGCGCAGGCAATCGCTCCCGAACCAGTACACAGGTCAACCACCAGCGGCGCAGCCAGGGCGCTGGCGGCCTCAATCGCGGCCCCGGCCACCACCTCAGTTTCTGGGCGCACAATAAACACCCCCGGCTGGCTTAATAGCTCCAGGTGGCGAAAATACATGCGGCCCGTGATTAGCTGTAGCGGCTCACGCCCAGCGCGGCGGGTGATCACCTGCTCATAGCGGTCAAAAAAGTCCTGTGGCACCTGGCTAAGCAGGTAGAGTTTTTCGCCCAGCACAAACTCCGCCAGTTGGCGCGCGTCGCTGTGAGCACTAGCCACCCCGCTTTCAGCTAGGCGCGCAGTGGCCTGGGAGATAGCTTGCATAACTTGGGCGCGTCCCTGCCCGGCCAGCGAAGTTATTGGCGTTTTCTCGCTCTGCCCAGCTGGCGCCTGCGTTGCCCGCTCTGGGGCGCCAGAGTCTGCTGCCAGCGGCTGATCCGCCAGCGGCGCAACCATTTCAGTTACCTACGGCAGCTAGACGCGCGGCCTCATCCATAACAATCGCAGAGTCAATTACCGGCCCTAAATCACCGTCAAGCACATTAGACAGGTTATAGGCCTTGTAACCGGTACGGTGGTCAGCGATACGGTTTTCGGGGAAGTTGTAGGTGCGGATGCGCTCAGAGCGGTCCACGGTACGCACTTGGCTTAGGCGCGCCGCGTTAGCTTCAGCCTCAGCCTGGGCGGCCTGCTCAGCTAGCAGGCGGGCCCGCAGCACGCGCATAGCTGCTTCCTTATTTTGCAGCTGTGACTTTTCGTTCTGCATAGACACCACAATGCCGGTGGGTAGGTGGGTGATGCGCACAGCCGAGTCGGTGGTGTTAACGCTTTGACCGCCCGGGCCTGAAGAGCGGAACACGTCAATACGCAGGTCGTTGGGGTCAATTTCAATCTCGCCAGGGTCATCAACTTCAGGCATCACAAACACACCGGCAGCTGAAGTGTGTACGCGGCCCTGAGATTCAGTCACCGGCACGCGCTGTACGCGGTGCACGCCACCCTCATATTTCAGGTGCGCCCACACCCCATCCTCAGGGGCCACCGTGCCTTTAGCTTTGACGGCCACCTGAATGTCTTTAAAACCACCCAAGTCAGAGTCGGTGAAGCTTAACACCTCGGTGCTCCAACCCATACGCTCAGCATAACGGGTGTACATACGCACCAGGTCTCCGGCAAATAGGGCGGATTCTTCCCCACCCTCACCAGCTTTAACCTCAATGATTACGTCACGGGCGTCGTCGGGGTCACGCGGAATCAAAAGCTTACGTAACTTATCTGCAGCCTGCGCCTCAGCATCCTGCAAAGCCGGAATTTCTGCGGCAAAATCGGCGTCGGCTTCAGCTAGCTCACGGGCGTCAGCCAGATCCTGACGTAGCGAATCCCAATCCCTATAGGCAGCTACTGTCTGTCCAAGCTCTGCATAGCGGCGTCCTAGCTTACGTAGAGCCACAGGATCAGTGGCCGCACTAGCCATTTTCGCTTCAATATCAGTGTATTCATCAACAAGTGCGCGGGCGGCAGAGAAATCCTCAGCATGGGTATCAGACATACTTAAAGCCTACCAGGGTCCTAAGGACGCAAAAATGCCCCGAACCTCTCGGCCCGGGGCACCATCTAGGGCAGTAAAACCCAGATCACTTCTTGCGCTTGCCGTAGCGAGCCTCGAAGCGAGCCACACGACCACCGGTGTCCAGAATCTTCTGCTTGCCGGTGTAGAAGGGGTGGCAGTTAGAGCACACGTCTACGCGGATCTCACCGGAGGTGACGGTAGAGCGAGTCTCGAAGGTGTTACCACAGGTGCAAGTCACCGTGGTGGGCACGTATTCGGGGTGAATACCCTGCTTCATTTAGGAATCTCCTTATAGCTTCAGAGGTTGCCGGGTCCTAAAACCGTTTTTTAGGTGAACCGGTCAACGTGGCGATTATGCCAGCCAATTACCTCGCATACAAGCAATGGGAACCTCACGCTCAGCGAGATTCCCACCACTTGTTTTATTCAGCTTTGCCGCAGTTGGCGTTGGGGCCACCTAGGCTTTGGCGTTAACTTCCTGCTCAGCAGCGCTTACTGCCGGTGTTTGACGTGAAACAGCCATCAGGAACTCAGCGTTGGAGGCAGTGTCTTTGAGCTTGTTAAGCACCAGTTCCAGGGCGGCCTGCTGGTCAAGACCAGCAAATAGGCGACGCAGTTTCCACATGATCTTTAGCTGTGCCGGGTCAATTAGCAGCTCTTCGCGGCGAGTACCCGAGGCGGCCACATCCACTGCCGGGAAGATACGACGCTCAGATAGCTGACGCGACAGGCGCAGTTCCATGTTACCGGTGCCCTTGAACTCTTCGAAGATCACCTCGTCCATCTTGGAACCGGTCTCTACCAGCGCGGTTGCCAAAATGGTTAGTGAGCCACCGTTTTCTACGTTACGGGCGGCACCGAAGAACTTCTTGGGCGGGTATAGCGCGGCAGCGTCCACACCACCGGAGAGGATACGGCCAGAAACCGGGGCGGCCAGGTTGTAGGCGCGGCCCAGGCGAGTGATGGAGTCAAGCAGCACCACCACGTCCTGGCCTAGCTCTACCAGGCGTTTGGCGCGCTCAATGGCCAGTTCAGCAACCACGGTGTGGTCGGAGGCCGGGCGGTCAAAGGTGGAGGCAATAACCTCACCCTTAACCGTGCGCTGCATGTCGGTAACTTCTTCAGGACGCTCATCAACCAGCACCACCATTAGGTGCACTTCGGGGTTGTTAACCGCGATAGCGTTGGCGATTTGCTGCAGCACAATGGTCTTACCGGCCTTGGGCGGCGAAACGATCAGACCACGCTGGCCCTTACCAATGGGGGCTACCAGGTCAATTACGCGCGGAGTTAGAGCCTTGGGAGTGGTTTCTAGGCGCAGGTGCTCTTGCGGGTAAAGCGGGGTGAGCTTAGCAAAGTCGGGGCGACGCTTAGCCGCTTCCACATCCATACCGTTAACGGTTTCTACCGAGTGGATGGGGTTGTATTTGGGGCGGATCTGGCGTTGCTGTTGCTGTTTGCGGCCCTGGTAGCGGGTGTAGGGCTCAGGCGAGCCTTCACGTACCCAACCGGTTACCGCGTCACCGGGGCGCAATCCGTTGGCTTTAACCTGGGCGCTGGAGACGTAGATGTCGTTGGGGCCCGGTAGATAGCCGGAAGTACGCAGGTAGGAGTGGTTAGGGCCAACTTCAAGGATGCCGGCCACGGGTACTAGTACTTCTTCTTCGCGTTCGCGCGGCTCGTTGTTTACGTTGTCGCGGTTGCGTTTTCTATCACGGGGACGACGGCGCTCGGCGGGCTCTTCGGCGCTGGAGTCAGCTCTGCGCTCAGTGGGCTCAACTGCGTTAGTGCCGGTCTGCTCGGCTAGTTCACGCATCAGCGCAGCCTTGGCGTTAATGTGTTCTTCAATGCCGCCGCGTTTGCCCGGGTCTTCCTCGATTGCCTGGGCGCCGGCTAGGCGACGACGCGGACGACGGGTGCGCATTTCTTCACGCTCACTCTTGTCGCCTCTCTCAGCGCGGCGCGAACGCTCAATTTCTCGCGCAGCAGCGCGGGCAGTAGCACGTGCGTTCATTTCAGCTTCGCTGCGCGGGGCCGGTAGCTCTAGGCCTAGATCCAGGCTGCCCAGGTCAGTGCGGGGGGCGGAGGCAGGGGCGGAAGCACGACGACGCCCCAAACGGCGAATACCTTCACCTTGAGACTGTTCTAGCTCATTTGCCTCAGCTTCGCGGCGAGCCGCTAGACGCGGATTAATGCTTAGTTCAGGAATTTCGTTTGTATGCACGGTAGCGGCCGGGTTTAGTGCAGTGGCGGTACTAGTGTTAGCAGCAGCGTTGCTCTTAGCAGCTAGGCGGGCTGCACGAATTGCTGAAGTTAGCTCAACCTTGCGCATCCGCGAGGTACCAACAAGTCCCATGGAGGCGGCTAGCTCTTGCAGGTCAGCCAAACGCATGGTTGACAATGGTCGGGATGTGCCAGGCTTGGCATTGGGGGTCTCGGTCACGAGGATCCTTCTATGGTTTTTACCACCTATTTAACGCAGGTGGTAATGAGGATAATTCGAGTGCCGGATAAACGCGGACTTGTATTAAGCATCCAGTTGCGAAGACCTCGCATAAAAACTTGGGTGCTGAGCTTGAACTGCATCCAGTCCTCGCTCATGCATCACTGTAGCAGATAGATGCTAAAAACACCTATCTTCTACCATATTTGTGCCACAAATTCGACGCTTTCCAGCATTAAAGTAAACACTCTACTGCCCTTATGATACAGCTAAGGGCCGACGATTATTAAACCGTCAGCCCTTAAAGCTAAATTCAGCTGCTCAGCTGATCTAGTCAGCGCCGTCTTTAGGGCGCAAACAGATCTAGTACAGTTACAGCGGCAGTGGCACTGCCCCCTGGGTGTCTACACCGGGACTAAGCACGCTCCAGCCATGGCGGCGCAAAGTGTTGCGGGTGTGGCTGGGGAGCTTATCTAACACCAGCACAGTTGGCCCAGCCCCACTAATAACCGCAGGCAGGCCCTCTTCACGCAGGGCGCGCATCACCGCCGTCGAGTCTTCAAGTACCTCAGCGCGGTAATCCTGATGCAACCTATCCTGAGTGGCACTCATTAGCAGCTGCCTTTGGCCAGTTAGCCCCAGCATCAGCAAAGCTGCTCGCGAGATGTTAAAGATAGCGTCTTCACGCGAGACCACCTCAGGTAGTACCTCACGGGCCTTAGCGGTGGCCAAGCGGATGCTTTCCGGGGGCACCAGTAAAGTCACCGGCAGGGAGGCGTCAAGGTGGATCTGGGCGCTGTGGGCTTTGCCCGCTTCCATCCAGGAAACCGTGGCGCCACCGTAAATAGCTGGAGCCACATTGTCGGGGTGGCCCTCCATTTCAGTGGCCAGCTGCAAGATGACCTCGTCGTTAAGCGCTTCAGGCTCGTCGATAAGGCCGCGTGCCAGCATCAGCCCGGCCACCGCCGCACTGGCTGAAGAACCCATACCTGAGCCGTGGGGCACCCGGTTGCGACAACGCATATCAAAGTTGGCTTGCGAGGCCCCAACCGCTTCTAAACCAAAACGCAGGGCACGCACCACCAGGTTATTGTCATCGGTGGGGACTTTACCGGCCCCTACTCCTTCAACATCCACATGGGTGGCGTAGGTTACCGGGCGTACATCAACCTCGTCATAAAAACGCACCGCCAGCCCCAGGCTGTCAAAGCCTGGGCCCAGGTTGGCACTGGTGGCGGGAACGCGAACTGAGGCGTATTCGGCGCTGATGCGCACGCTCATAGACCCAACAGCTCCACAGCAGCCTCCACGGTGGGAGCAATAGATTCGGTAGTGATTTCCCGGCGGCTAAGCGCAGTGGCGGTGTCTTTGAGACCATTACCGGTCACGGTGCATACAATCTTCCAGCCCTTTTGTACCAGGCCCGCCTCGCCAGCCTTGATCAGGCCAGCCACGGAAGCGGCTGAGGCCGGCTCTACGAACACGCCGGCTTCAGCGGCCAGTAGCGCCTGGGCATCAAGGATTTCACTGTCGGAAACGGCGGAAATAAAGCCGTCTGAGTCGTCGCGTGCAGCCACGGCATAGTCCCAGCTAGCCGGGTTACCGATACGGATAGCGGTAGCTACAGTCTCGGGGTTGGCTACCGGGCCACCGTGCACGAAAGGCGCGGCGCCTTCAGCCTGAATACCCCACATGCGCGGCACGCGGGTAGCTACCGGCGTAAAGTCACGCGGGTCAGCAGCGGCGGCGTCGAAGTCAGCGCTCATTGTGGCCGCAGTAGTGCGCCCAGCGTACTCGTTGTAACCCATCCAGTAAGCGGAGATGTTACCGGCGTTGCCAACCGGGAGCATGTGTACATCGGGGGCGTCACCCAGGGTGTCTACCACCTCAAAAGCGGCGGTTTTCTGACCCTGCAGACGGTAGGGGTTAACTGAGTTAACCAGCGCCACCGGGTAGGAGCGGCTCAGCTCGCGGGCAATGTTTAGGCCGTCGTCGAAGTTACCGTCAATCTGTACCAGGCGGGCACCGTGCACAATGGCCTGAGCTAGCTTACCGGCAGCGATCTTGCCCTTGGGTAGCACCACTACGCAGTTAACGCCGGCGGCCACCGCGTAGGCGGCAGCGGAAGCCGAGGTGTTACCGGTGGAGGCGCAGATAACCGTGTTGGCTCCCGACTCGGCCACCTTGCTCATGGCCATGGTCATGCCACGGTCCTTGAAAGAGCCGGTGGGGTTCATGCCTTCAACCTTCACCCACACCTGGGCGTCAAGTTTCTTAGAAAGCGTGGGCACGGGCACCAGCGGCGTGCCACCTTCGCCTAGGGTGACGATCGGGGTTGACTGCGAAACGGGCAGTCGGTCGCGGTATTCGTTAAGCAGGCCTTGCCAGATGTGGGCCATGTTTTCTCCTCGCTGGTTCCTTAAATCTAAGTCTGTTTTTAGCTGTTTGCGGCGGCTGGGCGCCTAGCGCTGTGGCTCCTTTTAGCGGCAGGCCACTGGCACCTTTAGCGGCGAGCCACTAGGGCGCGGGCGGCAGCCACCACGTCACCCATAACTGCGCTGGCAGTGGGGGCGCCGCCGGCACCGGGGCCGGTTAGGGCCAGGCGCCCGGCGTTTTCGCATTCAATTACGACGGCGTTGCCTGGGCCGTGGATTGCGGCTAGGGGGTGGTCGTTAGCTACAAATACGGGTTCGACGACGGCGCTGGGCTGGCCGGCGGGGGCCTGCACCGTGCCCAGCAGGCGCAGCACTCCCCCACGCGAGGCAGCCTGGTCAATGTCAGCCTTGGTGATCTTGGAAATGCCGGTGACCGACACGTCAGCTAAGGTAACTTCCTGGCCAAAAGCCAAAGTTGCCAAAATGGCGGCTTTAGCGGCGGCGTCGAGACCTTCCACATCAGCGGTGGGGTCAGCTTCGGCGTATCCCAGCTGCTGGGCGGCAGCTAAGGCAGTGTCGTAATCCAGGCCCTTGGTGGTCATTTCATCCAGGATGTAGTTAGTAGTCCCGTTCAAAATGCCGCTGATGGAGATGATTTTGTCGCCAGCTAAGCCTTCTTTGACGGTGCGCACCACCGGGATAGCCCCGGCTACAGCCGCCTCAAAAAGCAGGTCTACGCCCTTGGCCTGGGCCAGCTCCAGCAGCTGGCCGCCGTGGGTGGCCAGTAGAGCCTTGTTGCCGGTAACTACGCTGGCACCTGAGTTTAGGGCGGTAGTGATTAGCTCACGAGCCGGGTTGATGCCGCCGATTAGCTCAATGACCAGGTCACATGAGCCGGCTAGGGCTATGGAGTCGGTGGTGAGCAGATCTGCTTCGGGCTGCCAGTCACGCTTCGCGTCAAGCGAGCGCACCCCGATACCTACTAGCTCTAGTTTTTCGCCTACCGCCTTTTCTAGGCGCTCGCTGTCCTGGGTGAGGATGCGAGCTACCTGGGCACCTACCGTGCCCAGACCTAGCAAACCAATGCGTACGCTCATACTTACATCCTCTCTGGGGCGCTAACACCTAGCAGGCCTAGGCCGTTAGCAAGTACCTGGGCGACGGCGTCGTTAAGCCACAGGCGGGCTACGTGTCCGCTGTTGACCGGCTCATCACCGCGCGGGGTGACGCGAGTGGCGGCGTACCAGGCGTGGTAGGCGCCGGCTAGCTGCTCTAGGTAGCGGGCCACGCGGTGCTGTTCGCGCAGGCTGGCGGCCTGGGCCACGATGGCGGGGTACTGGGCGAGCACCCCTAGCAGGGCGTTGTCTGCCGAGGTGTCTAGCTGGGCCGGGTCAAAGCCAGCGTCGCGGCTTACCCCGTGCTCGACGGCGTTGCGGGCCACGCTGCGGGTGCGGGCGTGGGCGTACTGGACGTAGTAGACCGGGTTTTCGTTGGAGCTGGAGGCCAGCAGATCCAGGTCAATGTCAATCATGGAGTCCATGGAGGAACGCGCCAGGGCGTAACGGGCGGCGTCTACCCCTACTGCGTCAACCAGGTCGTTGAGGGTAACTACCGTGCCTGCACGCTTGGACATGCGCACTGCCTGGCCGTTCTTAACCAGGTTAACTAGCTGACCAATGAGGATCTGTAGGTTAACCCCGGGCTGGTCACCGAAGGCTGCACACATGGCCATCATGCGGCCGATGTAGCCGTGGTGGTCGGCGCCCAGCAGGTAGATAGCGCAGTCGGCGCCGCGTGAGCGCTTGTCTAGGTAGTAAGCTACGTCGCCAGCAAAGTAGGCGGCCTGGCCATCAGACTTGATTAGTACGCGGTCTTTATCGTCACCAAATTCGGTGGTGCGTAGCCAGACGGCGCCGTCACGGTCGTCAATCTTGCCTAGGTCACGCAGACGGGCGATAGCGCGGTCAACTGCACCGGACTCATGCAGGGAGTCCTCGTGGAAGAACACGTCAAATTCGCTACGGAATTCGCTTAGCTCCGCTTTGATCTGGTCAAACATGAGCCCTACGCCGACGGCGCGGAAAACTTCCTGGGCCTGTTCGTCTTCCAGCGTGGCCGGGTCGGGGTGACCGGCCTGGGCTTCAATGGCACGCACCTGGTCGGCAATTTCGGCGATGTAAGCGCCACCGTAACCGTTTTCAGGAGTTTGCTCGCCGCGAGCGCTTGCCAGCAGGGAACGGGTGAAGTTGTCGATCTGGGAGCCGTGATCGTTGAAGTAGTATTCGCGTGTTACCTGGGCGCCGCTGGCCTTGAAGATACGTGCTAGTGAGTCACCTACTGCCGCCCAGCGGGCGCCACCTAAGTGTACCGGGCCGGTGGGGTTGGCCGAGACGTATTCAAGGTTGATGTTTTGGCCGGCCAAGGAGGTGTTGCAGCCGTAGTTGGTTCCGGCGGTGAGGATGGTGCGGGCTAGCTCGCCGGCGCTGGCGGCGTCGAGGCGGATGTTGATGAAGCCGGGGCCGGCGATTTCGGCGCTAGCAATGCCGGGGTTTTGGGTTAGTCGCTCAGTTAATAGCTGGGCGAGGGCGCGGGGGTTGGTGCCGGCTTTTTTGGCCAGCTGCATGGCGACGTTGGTGGCCCAGTCTCCGTGGTCACGGTTGCGCGGGCGCTCAACTTTAGGTTCAGGAATTTCTTCGCTAGCCAGATTTAGGGAGCCGTCTGCTACCAGTTCGTGCAAAATCGCGCCGATGGCGCCGGAGAGTTCTTCTGGAGTCACGTTTAATAGGCTACCTTTTGACAGCGCTAGCCACATAGCCGCTAAACTGAGACATAGAGATTTCGGGTACCCTAACTTTTTTCTGGAAGCACCTAATGTTAAGTTCATCGATCCGCTCTGCACGAGCCCGACTGGGATTACTAGGGCCAGCGTTTGTGGCCGCCGTCGCCTATGTAGACCCGGGCAACGTTGCCGCTAATATCACTGCCGGCGCACGCTACTCCTATTTACTAGTGTGGGTGTTGGTTCTTTCCAGTCTGATGGCCGTGATGATCCAGTACCAAAGCGCCAAGCTAGGTATCGTTACCGGCCGTTCCCTACCCACCCTGGTTGGTAACACCCTGGGACGCAAAGCCCGCCTGGCCTACTGGGCCCAAGCTGAGCTGGTGGCTGCTGCCACGGACCTAGCTGAAGTAATTGGTGGCGCCTTGGCGCTGCACCTGCTTTTCGGGCTGCCGCTACTAGCCGGCGGCATTATTGTGGGTATTGCCTCGATTGCTCTGCTGGCTATTAGTGAAAGGCAAACCCAACGCCACTTTGAGGCGGCAGTTATTGCACTGCTGATCGTTATTACTTTCGGCTTTCTGGGTGGATTGGTGATGGCCCCGCCTAACTGGGGCGAAACCGCCGAGGGAATGATCCCAGCATTTAAGGGATCGGATTCGGTTTTGGTGGCCGCCTCCATGCTGGGGGCCACGGTTATGCCGCACGCTATCTACCTGCACTCTTCTCTGGTTAATGACCGTCACGGTAGCGAACATGACGATCAGCGCAAGTGGTCACTTATTCGCGCCACCCGCGTGGATGTGGTGGCCGCGCTGCTGCTGGCGGGCGCAGTAAATGTTGGTTTGCTGCTATTGGCGGCCTCTGCACTTGGTGGCGTGGAGGGCACCGACACCATTGAGGGAGCGCACCGGGCTATCACCGCTCACCTGGGCCAAGGCGTGGGGGTTATTTTCGCAATTGGTCTGCTGGCTTCAGGCCTGGCTTCTACTTCTGTGGGCGCCTATGCCGGTTCAGAAATTATGGCAGGCTTGCTGCACATTCGCGTGCCGCTGCTGGCTCGGCGTCTGGTTACTTTGATTCCGGCTCTGCTGATTATTGGCTCTGGGGCTGAGCCCACTTGGTCGCTGGTAGTCAGCCAGGTAGTGCTTTCCTTCGGTATCCCGATGGCGCTGATCCCGCTAACTATGTCCACCGGTAATAAGGCCTTGATGGGGCGCTACACTGACGGTTTGCCACTGCGCATAGCCAGCATCTTAAGCGCAACCATCATCATTATTTTGAACCTGTTCCTGGTTTACCTAACCCTTACTGGCCAGGACTAACGCTACCACTGGACAGGACTAAGCGACTGCGGCCAGCAGCAGCCAAAACTAATCGTGGAATAGCGGTCATTTAAGTCACTCACACCGGGCCGGCCTGTTTTGGGCCGGCCCGTGCTTTTGGGGCCAGTCCGCACTCTTTGAACTGTCCCGTGCTTTTGGGGCGGTCCACGTTCTTAGAACCAACGCGTGTCCTTCAGGGCCGGCTAGCCAGGCACAGTCGACGCCGCCATACCCCTCCCTACAAGCCCCAGGGGCGCCGTCGAGCCCAAAACCGCAAACAAAAGCGCACAGAAACACACAAATTATTAGCTATTTTGGCTCGCTAAGCCCCTTTTAGCAGCTAAGATTGAGCCATGACTTCAACTGTGACAAAGGCTGTCATTCTTGCCCGAGGCCTGGGCACCCGGATGCGTGCCAACGATGGTTCCCCAGACCCCACCCACAACAGCGCCGCCGTAAACGCCGGTGCCAAAGGCATGATCGATGTCGGCCGCCCCTTCCTTGACTTTGTAATCAGCGCCCTAGCCGATGTGGGCATCACCGACGTATGCCTAGTGATCGGCCCCGAACACAACATTTTCCGCGACTACTACGACAACCTGGAGCTAAAGCGGGTACGCATCCACTACGCCATCCAGGCCGAGCCCCTGGGCACAGCCAACGCGCTAGCCGCCGCCGCAGAATTTGCCGGCCAAGACCGCGTTGTGGTGCTCAACTCCGACAACTACTACCCCATCGAAGCTTTAAAGTCGCTGGTGGAGCTGCCGGGAGCGGGCGTGGTTGGCTTTGAGCGTGAAGCCCTGATCGCTAAATCCAATATTCCCGCCGAACGCATCGCCGCTTTCGCGGTTATCAGCGTCGATGAGCAGGGCAATCTCAGCGACATTATTGAAAAACCCTCCCCCGCCGAACTTGAGCGCCTGGGCAGCCACGCCCCCATCTCCATGAACGCCTGGCTGTTCACCCCCGACATCTTCCCCGCCTGCGCCGATATTGATAAGTCCGTGCGCGGCGAATATGAGCTGGTGGACGCGGTGCGCCTGGCCCGCAGCCGGGGATGCAGCTTCCGTGTCACCCCCGCCGCCCAGGGCGTACTAGACATGTCCCGACGCACCGACATTGACGCCGTGCGCCAGGCCCTAAGCCACACAGAGGTGTCCCTATGAGTCAGCACTCGGCATGGTTTGTGCCCGGACGCATTGAAGTGCTGGGCAAGCACACCGACTACGCCGCCGGGCGCTCGCTGGTGTGCGCCAGCAGCCAGGGCATCACCCTGCGCGGCCGGGCCATTGATGAGCCGGTAGTGCGGGTTCGCTCCGACGCAGCCAGTGACATGGTTGAAATTGGTTTGCGCCAGGACCCGGTGGACCGACGTGGGCACTGGTCAGGCTACCCGGCCGCCGTGGTAGCCCGCCTGGTACGTAACTTTGGCGACGCCGTCGGGGGCGCCGAGGTGGAAGTAACCTCCACCTTGCCGCTAGCTTCAGGCATGAGCTCCTCCTCAGCCATGATTGTGGGGCTGGCGCGGGTGCTAATTGACCTGGGCGACATTGAATCCACTGAGCTGTTTAAACGCAATATTTGCTCTATTGAGGACTACGCCCACTACCTGGCCTGCATTGAAAACGGCCAGACTTTCAAGGAACTTGAAGGACACATGGGGGTGGGAACCTTTGGTGGCTCCCAAGACCACACCGCCATTATGTGCTCGCATCAAGACCAGCTCAGCCAGTTCTCTTTCTGCCCCACCCGGCGCGAGGCGGATATTGATTTCCCCTCGGATTACTCCTTTGTGGTGGCGGTTTCGGGGGTGCTGGCTGAAAAGAGCGGGCAGGCACGCGAGCTATACAACCGTGCTTCGCTGGCCACAACCGAGATCGTTAAGCTGTGGAACCAGGCCACTGGCCGCAGTGACGTCTACCTGAACCAGGCTGTGCAATCTAGCCCCCAGGCCCCGGTGCAGCTGCGTGAAATTGTGGCCGGGCGCGAATATTTGCCCCAGCGTTTAGAGCAGTTCTTGGTGGAGGCCCATGAGGTGGTGCCGGGAGCTAGTGCGGCTTTGCGCGACGGCGACCTGGCTGCTTTTGGGCAGATTGTGGACCGCTCCCAGTACTACAGTGAGCATTACCTGGGCAATCAGGTGCCTGAAACCGTCTATCTGCAAGCCAGCGCCCGGCGCCTGGGGGCTAGCGCAGCTAGTGCTTTTGGAGCCGGTTTTGGTGGCAGCGTGTGGGCGCTTGTGCCCAGCGCCCAGGCTGAAGACTTTGCCCAGCGTTGGCTTGGCGACTACCGCCAGGCTTATCCCGAGCCTGGCCAGCGGGCGGCCGCCTTGGTCACCCGCCCCGGCCCCAGCGCGCATCGGCTCTAAGTCAGAGGCTCTGGGCATCCCAGGCAGGCGGCCAAGGCAGACGGCCCGGCTGGGCCCTACCGCCGCAGTGCGGGCTGTTTGCCTGCCCGGCCCGCATCTGTCTAGGGGCCAGAGGGCACTTACACGGGCCAAAGTGAGATCAGGCATGGGCGACGTCGAAAAATGCGCTTGCCCAAACACCCTGGTAAGCTTGGCCCTGCGCCCCAGTAGCTCAGTGGATAGAGCGTCTGCCTCCGGAGCAGAAGGTCGCAGGTTCGAATCCTGTCTGGGGCACTTTTCCTGCGCAAAATAGCGCGGCGCGCAAAATATAGCGGTGCGCAATTGGCTAGGCCTGCCAATAGCGAGGCACACAAATAGCAAGGCCTGCCAATAGCGAGGCGCGCCAGCTTTTAACGCGGCGCAGACTTGCGGCAGCTTATAACGCGGGCCAGCACACGGCGGCTCAACGCATTAGCCGCGCTAGCTAGCCGCGCCAGCGCAGACAAGTTAAATCACAAACAAGATTGGGCGCCTACCAAAGTAGACGCCCAATTTTTTGTTTAGTAGTCAGCTAGTAGCTCACATCAGTAGCTGGAGGGAGCACTGCCACCCTGGCCGTAAGGAGCCTGCGGACCGCCCTGACCATAGGGGGCCTGAGGGGTAGGCTGACCATAGGCCTGGCCGTAGGGAGCACCCTGACCAGCAGGGCCCTGAGCGTATTCGGGCATCATCGGGGCGCCGTAAGCACCCTGAGCGTAGGGGTTAGCGCCACCAAGCATGTGGGCCTGCAGAGCGCGTGCCTCGTCGTCGAGCCAAGAGGGGTTCCAAGCGGCGGGCTTAGAAGGCATGATGCACAGAACTAGGGTCACAATACCCAGACCGACAAATTCAAGCAGCACAAAGAAACCTGAGTAACCAGCGTCGTGTAGACGGCGAATGGTCACGCCCACTGCAGGCAGGAATATTGACAAAATATACAAGCCTAAAATCAACATCATAACTAGGCTCGAAGCCCCGGCAGCCTTACCGTCACCGCCGCTTGCCGCAGTCCCAATAAGCAGGACAAACACCAGTAAGTATAGAACACCGAGAACAATGGTGTTAAACAGGTAAAACCACCAGAATTCGGCAACGGAGGCGACGCCGTCGAACTTGGCGTACTGGCTAAAGGCGCGCTTAACGGAGTCAGCAAAGCCGTAGTGGCGCGGATCCATGCCTACCGGATCTACATAAGGTTGATAGCTCATTTATTCCTCAGCTCTAGTTATTAACGCTTAGCTGCGTCTAGCCACAGTCTAACGCGGCCAACCTGGGAAAACCCTAAAGGTGGCACTAGACACATTCAATATCAGTCCGTCATGCGGACGGGTGCTTTAGGTGTTAGCGGTTTAGGTGTTATTTTCTGCGCTGACTTAAATATATGCGGCTTAATACCTAGCGCAATTGCTCCGCAGCAGGTATTAGCAGCTGGGGCACGTTAATATAAAGCATGAGCAATGTAACAGCTTTTGATGATGGCGCTTCCGATGCGCGGGCGACAGATACACAGATGCCCGGCATGCAGGGTTCTGGCTCACGGGCGGACGGCGTGCACACTTCTAGTGAGGGGGCGGACGGTGCACAGATGCCTGGCGCACGGGCGGCCGGCATACAGGATTCTGGCACACAAGCGGCCAGTGCCCAGGCAGAAGATCGCGAGAACCTTACCTGGCAGGGGTTTGGGGATGCCTGCCGACAAATCGCTCAGCAGATAGCCGATTCAGGCTGGATGCCGGATCTAATTGTGGCCATCGCACGCGGTGGCATGCTGCCGGCTGGGGCCATCTCATATGCGCTAGGCGTTAAGGCCAATGGCGCTATAAACGTGGAGTTTTATACCGGCGTGGGCAAAACCATGGCGGAGCCGGAAATTCTTGAGCCCTATATGGATATTTCCTCGCTTGAAGGTAAGCGAGTGCTAATTGTGGATGATGTGGCAGATTCTGGTAAAACCCTGAAGCTGATTATGGATTTAATTGCCAAAGAAGGTTTATCTATGGGCAGTGACACCGCTAAAGTGGATGCCCGTAGTGCCACAATTTATTTAAAACCCACCAGCATTATTAAACCGGACTATGTTTTTAAGCAAACGGATAAATGGATTAATTTCCCCTGGTCTGTGCTGCCGCCGGTCACTGCCTAACTACAGGCAAATACAGGCAAAATCGTCCCTTCCCTATAAAAATTTCATGGGGTTTTATAGGGAAGGGACGAAATGTCAGTATTTGTGCGGCCACTACTGGCGTATCCCAGCACTAGAGAGACTAGGTCTCAACAGTTGGTATGCATGAACTTTTAGAGGCAACATGCATCAACTAGCCCCTGTCCCCTCCCCCTGACTGACGACCACGTCGGCCCTGCCCCCTAAGTGGCGGCGTCGGCCTAGCACGCCCGCGACGCGGCCCTGTCTGACCAGCACCAACCCGACCCGCCGACGCCGTCGACCCCGCCTGACCAGCAGAACCTGCGACGTCGCCCCGCATGACCAACGAGATCTGCGATGTCGCCCCAGCCGGGCCCATAGCCAAGCGTTCACAGCCCGCCAGACTCACTCGTCCACACGCACCACACACCCAAACACATGAGAGTACAAGCCAGCGCGCACTGACAAAATTAACCACATGTGGATAAAAACCAAGCGCAAATACACTTATCCACAGCCTCCAAGCGTTAACTAGCGTTTAGGCCTCATCATTGTTCTATGAACATCAAGGACATCCCGGTATACCGCAGCAGCGATCTGGCCACCACCAATTACCGCATGGACTCCTACTCGCGCCAGTCCAAAGGTAACGACCCGCAGCTGGCCAAAATCATGCCCGGCTGCTACATCCCCATCAGCGATTATGAGCGCGTTACCCAGGAGGAGCTGCATCTTTTACGAGTTTATATTGCTGCCGACGCCGCTCGACGGCGCAACACCCCAGCTCGCAAGCTTGCTCAGGCTGGCGCTGAGGTGCGCGGGCAGTGTCGCGAGGAAGGCCCCTGCCCGTGGCCTGTGTTTGCCGGAGAGTCCGCCGCGCTGCTTCACGGGCTACCCATGGTTGGCCCTATGCCCAACCAAGTGCAGGTAATTAGTGGTTTGAAGATCCACGCATCGGTCACCACCTGGCGGCGCACACGCAGCTGGCATTATGACTCTCAGCCGGTGCAGGTCGAGGGGATGTACTGCACCGATGTTTTATATACACTTGCAGATTTGCTGTGTTCGCGTGATTTCTATTCAGGAATTGCAAGTGTGGACTATGTTTTGCGCGAAAAAATAGCTACAAAGCAGCAAATTTTGACTGAATTGGGGCGGCGCATCGGTTGCAAAGGAGTTATAAAAGCTCGCGACGTTGTAAAACATGCCGATGCCCGCAGTGAATCGGTGGGTGAATCACTTAGCCGCGCAGTCATGCTCAAGGGGCACCTGCCCATGCCACGCCTGCAAGAAACCATCTACGATCACGGAAATTTTGTAGGCAGAGTCGATTTTTACTGGCCAGATTTTAATATAATCGGCGAATTTGACGGCCTGGGTAAATACAACAGCGGCACTTACACTGACCTCTCGTCTGGACAAATAGCCCAAAATGAGCGCCAACGCGAAAATGCCCTGGAGCTGGCCACCGGTGCCCGCGTGGTGCGCTGGACTTGGAGGGAGGCAGTAGACAAGGATGCGCTGCTGGTCAAGCTAGGGCGCGTCGGCATCGAGGGCTACTAATCGGCTTTGAGGTCTACTAAGGGCAACTAAGCACTCACCTACTAAGGTCCGCTAAGAGTCCAAGGTAGCCGTCGAGGTCCCTAAAAGTCATCTGCAATTTCGTAGGGCTGCAGTGTAAAGCTGCGCCGCATGACGTAGCCTTGCCGTCAGTTTCAGTCTGCTGCGCCGCGCTAGGTAACTTTGCCTCAGCTTCAATCTGCTGCGCCGACGACGTCGCTAACAGGCCGCCCCTCCCCCACCCACACCATTACACACAGATACGCAGATTTCGTCCGTTCCCTATAAAACCCCATGAAATTTTCATAGGGAACGGACGATTTTGTATATAAATAGGCGCCAGCACTGTGCTGCGCAACCTGCCGGCGCCATCACAGCCACCTATGTTGCCGGCACCGTCGCCGCCGTCGGCGGAGTTGCCATCTTCGGCTTGCACCGCTCAACAGTTAAGACCCACCGTCTCCAATGCTGGGACACAGACGTAGTTGCCGCACAGATACTGACATTTCATCCCTTCCCTATAAAACCCCATGGAATTTTTATAGGGAAGGGATGATTTTGCCTGTATTTGTATTTTGCCTGTATTTGTCTGTAGTTGGTGTGCTCAGTTGCCACCACTGGTGGAACCATCAGAGTTAGATCCCCCAGTGTTTCCCTCAGAAGTCTCAGTGTTGCCGTTAGCTCCGGTACCACCGTTAGTGCCAGTGTTGCCACCGTTAGTACCAGTTCCAGAATCATTAGTGCCAGTGCCGGAATCACTGGTGCCCGTGGAACCATTTGAGTTATCGTTCAAACCAGCCGAGTTACCACCAGTGCCGCCGGTGCCGGTGCCATCGCTGGAGCCACTATCAGTGGTGCCGGTGGAGCCGTCACCAGTACCGCTACCGTCACCCGTGCCAGGAGTGGAGTTGTCGCTGCTGGACTTACAGTCGGTAGACAGCTCAACCGCCTTGTGGTCACTGAGCCACTTCATCGGGTCAACCGTGGAAGCATCCGCTGTGTCGTTCTTAATTCGCACCTCAAAGTGCAGGTGGGGTCCGGTTGAGTAACCGGTGGAACCAACTGCTGCAATCAGCTGACCAGCCTTAACCTGCTGACCCTTCTTAACGAAAATACCATCCTGGTACATGTGCAGATAGGAGGTGTACCAGATCTTGCCGTCAAGCACGTGCTTAATGGTGACCGTACCGGTGGAATCGACCATGCCTGCCTCAACCACCTCGCCGCCAGCAGCCGCATAGATGGGAGTACCAGCCGGCGCAGCCATGTCCTGACCAGCGTGCATCTTGGATGTGCCCAGCACCGGGTGGATACGGTAACCCCAGGGGCTAGAAAGCGTGTAGGTACCGGCAACCATCGGCTTAAACACGTCAGGGGTGGTGTTAAAGGCCGTGGTGTCACCGCTGGCACCCTGCTGCGGGGCACAAGTAACCACCGGGTTCTCGTAAGCGGCCCGGATACGTGCCTTGGTGGCCGCATCAGGCACGTTACGCAGTTTCACATCAGAGCTTTCCAGCGGCGAGTGGTCCACGCTACCGGCCACAGAGTCTTTACCGCTGATGACCTGGCGCGAACTTTGGCCCCGGTGGGCGCCCAGCGCGGTGTTTAGCGGCGAGTCAGCCCCCATCATGGCCGCCGACACCGGCGCCACAATTGTCACTAGCGCCAAGGCACTAACCGCGCAGATCTGCCCTACGCGAGCAAACGCGGCTCGACGGCGTGCTGCCGCGCCTTTACGCTTAACTGGCGGCGTGGTGCCGCAACCTAGCCGGGTGGGCTCGCTCAGAGAGTTGGTCTCTACTGGGTTGCTAGTCTCTAGTGGATTGCCGCGCGCCGGGGTCTGGTCTACCTGGGCTACGGGAGCCTGAGGAGTTAGGTTAGCGCTGTTAGCTGCTGCCGACGTCGCCTGGGCGGCTATGTTTAGTCCTTGCGCTCCAGCCGCCGAGGCTGCTGTGTGCGCACTAACGGCGCTGGTCACACTAGCTGCGCTAGCTACACTGGCAGTACTGATAACGCTGGCAGTGCTGACAGCGTCGGCTGCTTTAGCAACCTTGGCGGATGCTGCCGCGCTCCAGTTACGGATAGCGACGTCGTCGATAATCTCGTCTTTAATTGCTGAGATTATCTGAGTGGGCTGGTAGTCCACACCGTCGTCGACAGGATTTTGGACGGCGCCCGGATGAGCAGCGCCCGGCTGGCCAGTGGCTGCCTGGCCGAGGCTTGACTGAGCAACACCCGGCTGGACGGCGTCCGGCTGGCCGCCACTCCAGGCGGTGCCTGCGAAGCTGGAAGGGGCGCTGGCGGCCGAAGCAGCTGCGCTGAAAGTAGATGGAGCACTGGCAGCAGTAGCAGGGGCACCAAAAGCGTATGGAGCACTAGCTGCCGAAGCTGGCATAGCAAAGCTCGACGGGGCGCTGGGCGCGGAAGCGGCAGTGCCACTAGTAAACGAAGCCGCCGCGCTAAAGGTTGACGGCGCGCTGAAGGTTGAAGGCGCACTAGCCGCAGAAGCCGGCGCACCAGACCCATAGCCGCCGTTATAGGAGCCGTTGTAACCGGCGTCGTTGTAACCGCCGCCGCCGTAAGCCGCATTGGCGCGCCCGGAAAAACCGCTGTCGTCAGGAGCCTGCGAAAGTAACTCGCGGGCGTTTTCTCTTTGCAGCTGGGCCTGTCGCTCGCGCTCAAGTTCACGTCGCTGGCGACGCGTCATCGGCTGATCGCTCATCCACACCCAACTTTCTACGGACTTATGTCATTCAAATACCACTGGTATCAGCGGTATCATACCTTGGTCACTTTAGCGAGGCGGCTAAACTGACGCATCTAACACTTAGCGTAACTGGTGGCGCTGCAAAGCGTCACGCACTTCCCCTACCAGTTCTTCTAGCACATCTTCGAGGAAAACTACACCGACCATTTGCCCATGCTCATCAGTTACCCGCCCCAGGTGGGCGCCGGTACGCTGCATGGCAGCCAGTACATCTTCAATCTCATCGTGCGCACGTACGGGCACCAAAGCCCGCAAACGCCACGGCGCTACTGACTCTTCACGCTCTTCGGTGCTGGCGTAAAGCACATCTTTAAGGTGGATATAGCCGCTGATTTTGCCCTGCTCGTTAGTGACCGGGAAACGCGAGTAACCAGTGCGGGTTACTTCCGCCTCCACCTGGGCCGGGGTGCACTGCTCCGGCAGGCAGGTGAGCTTATTGAGCGGCACCATCACTGAGCCGGCAGTTTCCTCAGAAAACTCTAGCGCCCCAGCCACCAGACCAGAGTCATCCTTGAGCACGCCCTCATCACGTGAGCGCTCCACAATTGAAGCCACTTCTTCCATGGTGAAAGCAGTTTCAATCTCATCACGCGGCTCTAGCCCAAAAAGTTTAAGCACCGCGTTGGCCAGGCCATTTAAGGCACTCACAGCCGGGCGGGTTACCCGCTCACAAGCCACCAAGGCCGGGGCGAAAATCAGCACCGCCTTATCAGGCATGGAAATAGAAACATTTTTGGGCACCATTTCACCCAAAACCACGTGGGCGGTAACCACCAGCAGCAGCGCCACCACTACCGCCAGGCCGTGGGCCACTTCAGCCCCTAAACCTACTGCGTGTAGCGGAGTCGCCAGCAGGTGCGCCAACGCCGGCTCGGCAATTACACCCAAACCGGTGGAGCATAAAGTCACTCCCAGCTGGGCGGTAGCTAGCATCTCGGAAATATGCTGCACGGCCCATAGGGCTGTGCGCGCCCGCGAGTTGCCTTCAGCGGCTAAAGGCTCAAGTTGGCTGGTGCGCGAGGAGGTAATGGCAAACTCTGCGCCCACAAAAAACGCGTTACCAACCAGTAGGATAACCGTCAAAATTAGCGCCAAAGTGGGGTTCACTGTAGAGCCTCCAGCTCCTGCTCAACCGGGGTGATGCGCACGCGGGTGACGCGCCGCCCCTCCATAGCGTCAACCAAAATGGTGCAGGTGGGCAGGGTTACTTCGTCGCCAATTTGGGGTATGCGCCCTAGCTCATTCATGACCAGTCCGCCCAGGGTTTCGTAAGGGCCGTCGTCGAGAATGCGGATGGCGGTGCGGGCCGTAACCTCGTCGGGGCGGCTCCAGCCGGGGGCGATCCAGCGCCCAGCTGAGTCTAGGTGGATGCCGGCGCGACGACGGTCGTGTTCGTCAGATACTTCCCCCACGATTTCTTCGACGGCGTCCTCCAAGGTCACCACTCCGGCAGTGCCCCCGTACTCGTCCACCACAATGGCCATTTGCAACCCGAAAGATTCCTGCTCGCCGTATCCACGTAGCTCCACCAGCAGGGAAGCTAGGGGCATGGTTTCTGGTACGCGCGGGGCGGGAGTCATGATTGAAGAGGAAGTCACTGGCACTTGGGCGCGGCGCTCATAGGGCACCGCGATGGCGCGACGCAGGTTGACTAGCCCAAGTACGTCGTCGGGAGAGTCACCAAAGACAGGGAAACGTGAGTGCCCGGTTTGGCTGGCTAAAGCCACCAGGTCAGCGGCGGTGGCGGACTCTTCCAGCCAATGAATGCGCCCACGGTCAGTCATTACATCTACAGCGCTGAGCTCATCTACGCCAAGTGAACGGGTAAGTAGGCGGGCGGTGGAGACCTCTAGTGTGCCCTCCTCAGCGCTGCGACGCAGCAGAGCGGTAAGCTCGCCGGCACTGCGGGCGCCACTGGCCTCCTCAGCAGCCTCAATACCAAAGCGCGATAGTAAAGCATTAGCCATACCGTTTAGCAGATTTACTAGCGGCCTAAACAGCCAGGTGAAACCGGTGATGAAAGGGGTGACAAAACCGGCAGCAGCCAGCGGATCAGCCAGGGTAGCGTTTTTGGGGATCAGCTCGCCAAACACCATAGAGAAGGCGTTAACAATAATTAGGGCGCTAACCACGGCGATGGTGGCCGCCAGGGTTTGCCCCAGCCAGGGGCTCAGCCATTGCGAAAGCAGCTCGTTAAGGGCGGCCTGCATGGTGTAACCAAGCAAAATGGTGGTTAGCGTAATACCCACCTGCGCGCCCGAAAGCAGAGTGGATAGGTGACGCAGCGCCTTGGATACTCGCCCGGCACGTTTATCTCCGGCCTGGGCGCGGGCGTCAACAACCGATGGGTCTAGGGCCACTAGGGCAAATTCTCCGGCCACAAACACCGCAGTTCCAGCGGTAAGTAGCACCCCCAGAACTATCATTAGCCATTTAATGACCATGCAGCGTTTAGCTCCCTATCAAAAATCTAGTCGGTACCACTAACGCTATACCAAGCCCACAGCTTTAGCACGCAGGCAGCTCACAGCCTTGGTGCCGGGCGCCGTCGTCGTCGCAGCGCAGCCAATTTCAGCCCTAGCAACCCCAAGCGATGCTCAACATGCGAGAACATTTAAAAAATATCTAGGACTAAAGGCTACAAAGTACTCTGCAAGTCAGCTTTGCAGTATTAGACTTAAACCACAGTTTTAGCACGCAATGCCATATAAGGAGCAGCTAACCGTGTCTGAGAACGACTTCGCTCAGGGCTTTGGCACCAACGAATGGATTGTCGAGGATATGCGGGAGGCTTACCTAGCCGACCCGGCCTCAGTAACCCAATCATGGCGCGAGTTTTTCAGCGAAAACCCGCAGTATCTAGCAGGCCAGTCGCCGGCCATGCCCTCAAAACCGCTTAGCGCTAGCGTTGGCGTGCAAATCCCTGGTGCTACCACCGCCTCCGCTAGCCGACGCCCCGTCTTGGCCAGTGAGGATGTTTCCCGCTCTGACCTGCCCCCCGCCCCCACAGCCCAGTTCAAGTCCCCCACCTCCCCTTATGCCTACAACCAGGCGCATAGTGACGCTAGCGAAACCAGTAACGGCGTGGTGGAAAGCGTTGACACCCTAAAGGGAGCCAGCGCCCGCACCGCTAAGAATATGGAGGCTTCCCTCCAGATTCCTACCGCTACTTCTGCCCGTGCTATCCCGGCTAAGGTGCTGATTGAAAACCGTCTGCTAATCAACACTCACCTAGCTTCCACGCGTGGTGGCAAGGTTTCCTTCACTCACCTGATCGCTTGGGCCCTGGTGGAGTCGCTGGCAGAGATGCCGGAAATGAATGTGGCTTACACCCTGGACGAAAAGGGCAAGCCGGCGCTACACAACCCCGCCCACGTAAACCTGGGTCTGGCAATTGACGTGCCCAGCGCCAACGGTGAGCGTCGCCTGCTAGTGCCTAGCGTTAAGAACGCCGACACCCTAGACCTAGCCAGTTTCATTGACGCCTACGACGCACTGGTGGTTAAAGCCCGCAAGGGGCAGCTAACTGTAGATGACTTCAAGGACACCACCGCCACCTTAACCAACCCCGGCATGATCGGCACCCTTAACTCTGTGCCGCGCCTAATGCCCGGCCAGGGCCTGATCATGGGTGTAGGCGCCATGACCTACCCAGCCGCGTTTGCTGGTGCCAGCCCCGAAACCCTCGCCCGCCAGGCTGTAGGCAAGGTCTTGACACTGTCCAACACTTACGATCACCGCGTCATTCAAGGTGCTCAGTCCGGTGAACTACTGCGCCTAATGGAACGCAAGCTCATGGGCCTAGATGGCTTCTGGAACCGCTCCTTCAAGGCCCTGCGTATCCCCCACGAACCGGTGCACTGGGACCAAGACGTCACCTACGACCCGCTAGCCGACGCCGGCAAGCCCGCCCGCGTAGCTGAGCTGATTCACGCTTTCCGTCAGCGCGGACACCTAGCCGCCGACACTGACCCGCTGGCCTACCGCCTACGCCGTCACCCTGACCTGAACTTCTCCTCCTACGGGCTAAGCCTGTGGGACCTGGACAGGGTCTTCCCCACCGGCGGCCTGGGCGGCAAAGACCGCGCCACCTTGCGCGAAATTTTGCAGATGCTGCGTGACGCCTACTCGCGTTATGTGGGCGTGGAATACATGCATATCCAAGACCCAGCCCAGCGTCGCTGGTGGCAAGAACGCATGGAAGGTGTTACTCCCAGCATTGATACTGCTGAGCGCCGTCGCATCCTAACCAAGCTGATGCAGGCAGAAGCCTTCGAAGTGTTCTTGCAAACCAAGTACGTGGGCCAAAAGCGCTTCTCGCTAGAAGGTGGCGAGTCACTGATTGTGCTGCTGGACCGCCTGATCGACGACGCCGCACATGATGGCATTGAAGAAGCCGCTATTGGTATGGCCCACCGTGGCCGCCTAAACGTGCTTACCAATATTGCCGGCAAGTCTTACGGCCAAGTCTTTGACGAGTTTGACGGTAACTACCTGACCAACGGCCAGGGTTCTGGTGACGTCAAATACCACCTGGGCACCACCGGCACCTTCACCGGCACCGATGATGTGACCACCAAGGTTTCCCTGGCCGCCAACCCCTCCCACCTGGAAACGGTAGATGGGGTGCTGGAAGGTATTGTGCGCGCCAAGCTAGACCGCAGCGGCTCCGGCGCCGACGGCAGCTACAATGTTTTGCCGATTTTGGTGCATGGTGACGCCGCATTTGCAGGCCAGGGCGTGGTTTACGAAGTGCTCAACATGAGCCAGCTACCCGGTTACCACACCGGCGGCACTATCCACGTAATCGTCAACAACCAGATCGGTTTCACCACCGGTAATGCACTGGGACGCTCCACCACCTACCCCTCGGACCTGGCTAAGGGGCTACAGGTGCCGATCTTCCACGTAAACGGTGACGCCCCCGAATCTGTGGCGCGCGTAGCCCGCTGGGCTTGGGAATACCGCCAAGAATTCCACAAGGACGTCATTATTGACCTGGTTTGCTACCGCCGTCGTGGTCACAACGAGGGTGACGACCCCTCGATGACTCAGCCGGTTATGTACAACCTGATCGACCGCAAGCCCTCCACCTTCTCGGTTTACACCACTAACCTGGTGGGACGCGGAGACCTCACTGAAGAACAGTGTGAACAGCTACTGGACGCCTACCGCGACAACCTGGAGCACATCCTTAACGAGGCCCGCGCCGGTCACCTCAATGCTGACACCCCCGCCTACAGTGGCCCTAAGGCTGGCGAAACTTCACATTCACAGCCCACTGCGGTAGCCCGTGAGGTAATTGAGCGTATCGGTGACGCCCAGGTATCTGTCCCTGAAGGCTTCCAGGTACACAGCAAGCTGATGAACCTGTTACGCAAGCGCCAAAGCATGAGCCGCCAAGGCGGCATTGACTGGGGCTTTGGCGAGCTGCTGGCCTTTGGGTCGCTGCTGATGGAAGGCGTACCGGTACACATGACCGGTGAGGATGTACGCCGCGCCACCTTTGCCCAGCGTCACGCCGTCATGCACGACCAGCGTAACGGTTCAGAATGGACCCCGCTGGACTACCTGACCCCCAACCAAGCCAAGCTGTCAATTGTTGACTCGCTGCTAAGCGAATACGGCGCTATGGCTTTCGAATACGGCTATTCGGTAGAGCGCAGCGAGGGCCTAAACATTTGGGAAGGCCAGTTCGGCGACTTCGCTAACGGCGCCCAGACCGTAATTGATGAGTACGTCTCTTCCGCTGAGCAAAAGTGGGGCCAGCACTCTGGCCTGGTTCTGCTGCTGCCGCACGGTTTGGAAGGCCAGGGCCCGGACCACTCTAGTGCCCGCATTGAGCGCTACCTGCAGCTATGCGCTCAGGACAACATGCGCGTGGTGCAGCCTTCCACCCCGGCTAACCACTTCCACACCCTGCGTGACCAGGCTCGGCGTGAACCGCACCGGCCTTTGATCCTGATCAGCCCCAAGCAGATGCTGCGTTTGAAGGTCGCCGTCTCGCCGGTAGAAGACTTCATCAGCGGCGGCATGCAAACTGTCATTGGTGAAACTGATCCGGAAGTTTTAGCTGCTGCCGCCGCGAACAAGGTGGATCGAGTGCTGCTATGCTCAGGCCGTATCTACTGGGATCTGCTGGCCCACCGCCAGCACGCGGAAGATAAGCACACTGCCATAGTGCGTCTAGAGCAGCTCTATCCTCTCGACGAGCCGGCCCTGTTGGAGGCCCTGGCACCGTTTGCGGGAGCCGAGCTGGTTTGGGTCCAGGATGAGCCGCGTAACCAGGGCGCTTGGCCTTGGTTGGCCCTGCACCTGCCTGACTCGATCACGGCTGGACGCTTGCCGCGAGTGGTGGCTCGCCCTGAGGCTGCCGCCCCGGCTGTGGGTACTTCAGCAGCTCACGTAGCTCAGCAAAAGCTGATCCTAGACGAGGCTTTTGCCCGCTAAGTAGGGCTTTGCTCGCTAAAGACACGCGCGTATTGGCCCGGTCAGCATCTGCAGGCCGGGCCAATGCTACGATTTTTCCCTAGTCAAGCAGGAAGGATGCTGGCCGTGAGTGAGATCAACCTGATCTTCATCGGCGATGAGCTGATTACAGGTCGCGGAGATGCACGGGCCCTGGGCTGGGTGGGGCGCGTTATGGCGCGCACCAACTCGCTAGAGGTTATTGATGCCCCCTCCTGGTCTACGCTGGCCGTTCCTGGTGAAGTTAGCGCCCAGCTGTCTAACCGTTGGCGTGATGAGGCTGCCCGCCGGGTTATTCCTGGCGCCCGCAACCTACTGGTAATTGGGGTTGGGGTGGCAGATGTTACCCACAATGTCAGCACGGCCCGCTCTAGCCTGGCTTTAGCCAATATCATCGACGCCGCCGTAATGTACGAAAAGCTTGAATGCCTGATGGTTGGCCCGCCGCCGCTAACCGTAGCCAACCCGAAGGCGCTGGCCGCTCTAAACAATGCAGCCCGTGAAGTGTGCCGCCGCCGTAATGTCACCTACGTGGACACCTATACCCCGCTGGTTAAGCACGAGCAGTGGCTTACTGACATTGCGCTTAACGACGGCGCCTACCCCGGTCAGGCCGGTTACGGCCTATTGGCTTGGCTGGTACTGCACCGGGGTTGGAACCAGTGGCTGGGGCTGTAAAAGCTGTAAAAGCTAAAGCTCGGCCGCGCTAGGGCTCGCCGCCTGCCACTGGCTGCATAAACAAAAAGCGCTGAGCACCTTGGGTGCTCAGCGCTAAGTTTTACTCAGGCGTTGGGACGCTTACCGTGGTTAGCGCCGCCCTTGGCACGGGCCTTACGCTTACGACCGCGCTTGGACATACTGGCCTCCTCGTAATAGGGACTAACACCCCACGAGGGGGCATATAACTAGGCTATTTTTACACATTCGACGCCATGCCACCAAGTGACAAGCGCCGCTAACTGCGGTAGGTCACTGAGCGAGACACACTCGCTACAGTCGAATCGCTAACCAGCGTGGTGGAAGCAGCCAGCGTAGTGGTGTGCCTTTCTGCCCGTCCATGGCCGCATTCGCACAGGCCAGGGGTGCATCCGCAAGTGCTAACCACTGCCAGTTGGGTGCGTACCCGCTCCACCAGGGATTGCGGGGCTTGCTCAGCACACCGCGAGCGCAACAGACCCTGTAAGTGACGTACGGCGTCGGCCTGGGCTTTGCAGTGCGGGCAGCTGGCCACATGCGCCTGTAGGCGGGCGGTGAGCTGTTCGTCGCATTCGCGGTCAACAAAGGCGTGTAGGTGCGCCAAGGTTTCGGCGCAGGAACAGCCTTTCGCGGTGGTTTCAGGCATGAGTTTTCTCCTTCGCAACGGCTGCGCTAGTTTCAGCGTTCTGCTCGTAACCGTAGTCACGTGCATAGTCGGCTAGTAACTCGCGCAGCTGGGCGCGTCCTCGGTGCAAACGCGACATAACCGTGCCTAGCGGGGTATCCATGATTTCGGCGATCTCTTTGTAGGAGAAACCTTCAACATCCGCTAGGTACACGGCCAGGCGGCGATCTTCGCTGAGCTCTTGCAGGGCAGACTTGATTTCACTGTCGGGCAGAGAGTCCAGGGCGAAGTCTTCCGCACTGGGTAGTCCTACCGAATCGTGGCTGGCGGCCCGATGCAGCTGCCAGTCCTCAACAGAGTCTGAATCTGCCTGTATGGGCTGGCGTTGCTTTTTGCGGTAGGAGTTGATGAAGGTATTGGTCAAAATCCGGTACAGCCAGGCTTTAAGGTTGGTGCCGTCCTGGTACTGGTTGAAAGCTGCGAAGGCTTTCATGTAGGTGTCTTGAACCAGGTCCTCGGCGTCAGAACTGTTACGGGTCATGCGCAGGGCAGCCCCGTAAAGCTGGTCGAGGTAAGGCAGAGCGTCCGCCTGGAAGCGAGCCGAGCGCTGCGCGTCCGTTTCGGTTGTTTGTTCACTCATCACTTACCAGCCTAGCGGTTACGGGCGTGACGCGCCGGGTGGATCGTGATTTCATGCCGGCTTAAACGTTTTGGGGGCGGTGGTGATTCCCTTTCGTTTAGGGTTTCTCTATCAGCAATGCTGGCCTATTTGAGACAATGGGGTTTATGAGCGTGCTTTTGCCTTTCTTGCGTCCTTTAGCGGCTATGCCTTTCATCATTGATGGTTTGGATGCTGTGGTTAATAGTGATGAACATGCCCAGCGTGCTCAAGGTTTGCTGGAATATGCAGGTTCCTATGGTTTAACCACGCCGCCGGTGGCGCTGGTTGAAAAGGCGGCTACGGCTACTGGGGCGGTTAGCGTGGTTGCGGGGACGGCTTTGAGTTTGTCGATTGCCCCTGCGGCTAGTGCCTATACGTTGGCGGCTTTGAATGTGCCGGTTACGCTGATTAATTCCACTTATTTCAATGGCCGGCAGCTGGTGGTGTCGCTGACTCCGGCGCTGCGTGGAGCTGCGCTTAGTGCCGGTTTGTTGGCTTTGGGGGTGGCCGCTTGCCAGCGTCGCAAGCTTAAGCGGGTTGCTGCCAACGACGACGGCGCCACCGGCCAGTGCTGTAACGGCAAGGCGCATGGTTCTCACCCCGGTCACGGTCACTGCCGCAAGCACAGTCATGGTCAGCCGGGCCAGTGCCGCAAGCACGGCAAGCACCCGCATGGTCACGGCCCCCAGGGTCACGGCCATGGCCCGGGACGTTGCTGCCGGCGTCGTCGTAAAGAGCAGGACTAATGCAAGCTTGGCGCTGTCCTACCCCAAGTGAACCGATTGACGCCACTGTTTCACTGCCGGGCTCTAAGTCTTTAAGTGCGCGCGCCCTGCTGGCGGCGGCGCTGGCTGATGCCCCTAGCCAAATTGAGGGTCTGCTTGAAAGCCGCGACACGGCCTTGATGCGTGCGGCGCTGGAGACTTTGGGGGCTCGCTTTACCTGGCATGGTGGCCTGCTGCAGGTAACTCCGCTGGTTGCTGATCAAAAACCGGCAGGCCCAGCCTCGCCCAAGGCAGACTCAGCCGCTACAGAAGCAAACCGGGTACAAAAACCGGCGGGCCTGCCGCCTGACAACTCCACCCCGGTTATTGACTGTGGGCTGGCGGGCACCGTGATGCGTTTTGTGCCGCCCCTGGCCCTGGCCCTGGGCACTAGTTTGACTTTCACCGGTGATCAGGCGGCTTTGGCTCGGCCTATGGAGCCGTTAACCGACGCCCTAGAGGCGTTGGGGGCCAGATTTGAGTGGCATGGGCAGCGCGGGCGTTTGCCTTTCACTATTCATGGCGCTGGTTTAAACCCTCAAGAGCATCTACAGGTGCAGGTCGATGGCTCTAAATCGAGCCAGTTTGTCTCTGCTCTACTGTATCTAGGGGCGGCTTTGCAGCTTGGCAGGGCACAAAGCTTAACTGTCAGCGCTAAGCAGCCTTTGGTATCTGTTCCGCATTTGCAGATGAGTGTGGCCAGCTTGCGCCAATGCGGCGTGCAAGTGCAGGCTCCCGAGGATTACCGCGCCGAGCAGCTGAGCTGGTGCGTTAGTGGGCGCCCGCGCGGGGGCCGCAGCGTGATTGAACCTGATCTTTCCAATGCGGGGCCTTTTATTGCCGCGCCGCTGGTGTCCGCTGCGGGCGGGCAGGTGCGGATTTTGCATTGGCCCACCCACACCACCCAGGTGGGGGCTAACTGGGTGGAAATCCTTAAGCTTTTCGGCGCCCAGGTGCAGCTGGATCAGGGCACGCTACAAGTTAGCTCCAGCGGCGCCCTGCGCGGCATTGAACGTGATGCCAGCGCGGAAGGCGAGCTGGTACCCACCATGGCGGCGCTAGCTTTAGTGGCTGCCAGTCAGGGCCAGCCCAGCAAGATTTGGGGTATTGGGCACCTGCGCGGTCACGAAACTGACCGTTTAGCGGCCATCGCCGCTCAGGCCCGCAAACTTGGGGGGAACGTGGATGAGGGCCAGGATTATTTAGTTTTCCACCCCTGTACTTTGCACCCAGCTCACCTGGAGGCCTACGCCGATCACCGCATGGCAACTTTCGCGGCTATTATGGGTTTAAATCTGCCGGGAATTAGCCTGGATGATGTGGATGCCACCGCCAAAACCATGCCCACATTCACCCAGCTTTGGGACGCCATGCTTAAGAGTGCAGGAGAGGCTATTGGCTAGACGCGATATTGGTACAGATGATCCGCGTGTGCGGGTGCGTCCCGGTAAGGGTTCGCGTCCACGTACTAAAGTGCGCCCGGCTCATGCTGATGCCGTCACCGGCATGGTTACCCGTATTGATCGCGGCCATTACCGTATTCACTTAGATGACCCAGCCCTAACTGAGGATGGTAGCGGCGATATTACCGCCATGAAGGCCCGAGAGCTGGGCCGAGGCAAAGTGGTTGTGGGCGACCAAGTGGCGGTGGTTGGTGACGTGTCGGGGCGTAAAGATACTCTGGCCCGTATGGTGCGTATTGAGCCCCGGCGCACCCTGCTGCTACGTAGCGCTGAGGATGGAGACAGCGCCGGCTCACAAAAACCGGTGGTGGCTAACGCCGATTTGTTGGTGGTGGTCACGGCTTTAGCTGATCCACCGCCGCGTCCACGCATGATTGACCGCTATTTGGTTGCCGCCTACGACGCCGGCATGGAGCCGCTGCTGGTACTGACTAAATCTGACCTAGCTGACCCCACCGAGCTGCTGAGCCTGTATCAGCCCCTGGGGGTGCGTTGTTTAGCAACCACTATCACTGAAAGCGGTATTAGCGGCATTGAGGTGGTGCGTCAGGCCCTGGCCGGTAAGGTTTCGGTGCTGGTGGGCCACTCCGGGGTGGGTAAATCCACCCTGATTAACGCCCTGGTGCCGGCCGCTAACCGAGTAACTGGCCATGTCAATGAGGTTACTGGGCGCGGTCGCCACACCTCCACTAACTTGCAGGCTGTGGTTAATCCTGATGGCGGCTGGGTAATTGACACTCCCGGGGTGCGTTCCTTCGGGGTGGCGCATGTGGCCGCCGACGACGTCTTACGCGGCTTTGCTGATTTGGCTCAGGTAGCTCAAGAGTGCCCACGTGGCTGCAGCCACGAGTCTGGCGTGATTGACTGTGCACTTGACCAGTGGGCGGATAAAGCAGACGAGGCTTCTACTCGCGAAACTCGCTGTGGCCGGGTAGATTCCTTTAGGCGCCTGCTGACAGCCTCCTTGGATGCTCAAGATCCCACTAAAGCTTAAAAACACTTGTAACGTAGACTGGGACCAAGGTCCACACCACCCATTAATGGCGAGGTATCGCATGACCCATTCACCACTTCCATACCCAACCAGCGTGCGTTCATCACTGCATGATATTCGCTCGCAAATCAGCCTGTTGCCAGCGCAAAGGCGAGTTTTAGAAGTAGTTGAGAGCGCTGGCCAGCCTATTTCCAGTGCTGAGGTGGCTAAAACCTTAAAGCTGCATCCCAACACTGCCCGTGAGCATCTTGATGCACTGTTAAACGCTGGCTTGGTTACCACGCTGCCGATGCGCACGGGTAAGCGCGGACGTCCGACCTTGCTTTACAGCGTCACCACCCTGGATCCCAACCAGATTTTAAGCACCTACCTGGATGTTATTACTGCTACCGCGATTTCTTTAGCTGAAGGTAGCGATGGCGTGGCTCAGGCTATTGCGGTAGGTAAAAACTGGGCGGGCCTGACCTGCCCACAACCTGCCCAAACCGGCTTCCAGGGCACCAGCGGCGCCGTCGCCCCCAGCGCCGTTAGCAGCGCAGAAGCGGCAAGCCCAGCCGCAGCAACCAGCGACGCCGTCGCCGCTGAGCCCAGCCACCTAAGCGAGACGGGGGCCAACACAGCCGCTGAGGCCAACATGACCCAGCGCCTAGAAAACGCTATTGCCCAGCTCAGGCCCATCTTCACGGTTATGGGTTTTGCGCCGGAACTAGCCAAAAACAAGCTGGTGCTGCACTCATGCCCATTCGCTAAAGGTGGCTGGCCCCACCCCCTGGTGTGCACAATTCACGAGGCCTATATTGCTGAGCTGCTGACGCGTTCCAGCGGCGTGAGGGTGGTTTCTAGCGCTGAGCTCAAGCTACACCCGCAGCTGGCTAGCACCTGTCTGGTGGAGCTAAAACGCAACAAAACCACCTGCTCAGTAGGCGTTTGCGACTGCTCCCAACCAACCCCGCACGCAGCCAGCAGGCACTGAGCAGCCACCTTCTGCGCTGACCAGCTACTGCACCTGCAGCACACCCACAGCGCCTTTTTCCATGTCGGCAAAAGCATGGGTGACAAAGGTGTAGTGGCCCGCCTGCGGCGGCACAAATTCCACAAAGCCACCCTGGCAAGGCCCCAGGTTTAGCGCCTGCGAGCCACCTGACCAGCCCGCACCAATCTGGTCGGGACCACCCAGCGTCCAGGCACCCTCATAAAACACCTGGTCAAACTGGCCCCCCACCACGTGGAAAGTACACGGCAGCGAAGGGCCCGCGTCCATCAGCCAAAAACGCACCCGCTGGCCTACCGCCACCTGCAAGGGACGGTACTTGTATTGGAAAGCCATGCCGTTAAACGCCATTAGATCTGGGGTTTTGGCGGCCACCTTAGCTTCATCGGTGGACCCGCCTTCAGGCCCTAGGTAAATTTCCGACTGGATCAGCACAAACTCGTGATCCACCTGGCTAAGCCCAGGCGGGTCAATAATCACCGCGCCATGCATACCCGCTGCCAAGTGCACACTCATGGGCGCAGTTGAGCAGTGGTAGAGCCAAATACCACTGCGGGTGGCAGTGAAGTTGTATTGCAGGCTTTGGCCAGGCGAGATTGAACGCATGGGTTTATCTGGCGCCAGCACCCCGGCATGGAAGTCAATGGAGTGACTCATGGTGCCGTCATTGACCAGGGTGATTTCAAAACGGTCACCCACCTGCCCCCGCAGCACCGGGCCTGGCACAGAGCCGTTATAGGTCATGCGTTTTTGGGTTACCCCCGCCCCCACCTGGGCGGTTATTTCGCTAACGCGCAGAGTGTGGCGGTGCACCGTGCCCGGCGCCTGGGGGCGTGGGGCGCGCGCGTCATGGGCTTTAAAGTAGCTGGGCGGCTGCCAGTTTAGATCCACCTGGGCGCTTTGGCTGCTGGCCGAATGCTGGTGCCCGCTGTGGCTAGTGTTGCTGGAAACCCCAGCCACTTTCACGTCAAACACCATCCCCATGGCACGGTGTCCGGCCACCGAGCACCAGCCAGCAATTGGCTCGCGCACATTGTTAACCGTAATGGTTTTACTCTCCCCCACCGCTAAACGCCCGGTGGTTTGCCCAGTTGCCAGCACTAAATCATGCACTTCAGTGCCGGTGTTTTTCAGGGTTAACCGCAGCGTCGCCCCCACTGGCACATCCACACTGGAGGGCACAAAGCTCATGCCGCTAATGGTGATGTTGGCGTTGACCACCTGGCCGCTGCCGCCAGCGCTGGCACTGCCCTGCCCGGAACCTAGCCCCATAAGCCCGCCCGGGGTTTGGGTTGAGCTGGCACTTGCACCAGCCACGACGGCGACGGCGGCAGTTACCAGCCCGGCTAGGGCCCCGCGTCGGTCCGGGGTTTGGGTTGCGCCAGTGGCCCCCGCACTCTGCGCGCTCGCAGTTGGCGCGGCGCCTGCAGTCTGGGCAGCCCCAGACGCCGACGACGCCGCCTTGGTAGCTTTAACGCTGCCAGTGGGCACAGCGGCGTTTGTGTTCTTAGCTGCCCCGGTTTTAGCGCCACCGGCAGTAGCCGCCTTAGTCAAGGTGACGGTGGAGGGCGGGGCGGCGCTAGTGTCTCCCTTGCGCCGGGCCTGAATCGCTTGGCCTGCGGCCACAAAGAAATAAGCCCCGGCCAGAGCCGCGCTCAAACCGGTTACGCCCCGCACCGCAGGTGGCAGCGGCAGGCAAGCTAGCGCCAGGCACAGGTTAATGGTGGTGATCCGCCACCAGGTGTAGCGGTCCATAATGGCGTGGGTTAGGCGGGACATGGCCGGGCCTCCCCCAAGCATCACCGGGGTTAAGAAGCTAAGCGCCGCCAGCAAGATTTGCAGGGCAAAACCGCTAACCACCGCTAAACGCAGGCCGTGGGCCACCGCGCGGGCGGCGTCGTCGTTAGCGGCGTAAGAAACCCCCACTCCTAAACGAATTACGCACCAGGCCAGCCAAGCCAAGGCGGCGGCGGTAGACAGGCCCGCATAGTTAGTTACCCCTTTGCGCGCCCCGGTACGCCACAGCGGCGCCACCACGGCGACGGCGCTTAACAGATAAAGCAGAGCCCCAATCCCAGCCAGGGGCCGCCACAACCCAGAAAAAGCAATCACCGCCACCGCTAAAGCCAGGCCGGGCAGAGCTCGTTGCGCTTGACGCGGGGCTGTCGGCTCCATCTTGGTGCGCAGCATGGTAGGCCACAGCACCACCAGTGTGCCCAGCACAGTGATACCCAAAACCCCCAGTACCATGATCGGCACATGGGCTAAATACATGCGGTTAGACCAGGCCGCTTGCCCTTTAAAGTCAAAGTATTTAATAGACCAGCCGGCCAGTGCCCCCACCATTAGGTAGCTGAGGGAGCAAATGTAGTAGTCCACCAGCGCCGCCATGCGGGCCGCCACCGCGCGGCGTTTTTGCACCACCATGGCCACCACGCCCAGCGTCGCACTCACCGCCACGCAGCTAGCCCCCACGCCAATTACGATCTGGCTATTAATGCACACCCCGGTGATTACCAGAGCGGCGCCCACGCTGTGCAGGCCTAGGCGCCCATTTAGCATCAGCGCCCCACCCCAGGCAGGGCGGTGTAGGAGGGTGTCGGCAAAATGGGCGCTCCAAATAGTGATAGCGCTACCCAAGGCCCCCAGCAGGGCCGCATGTAGCGGCGCCCAAGCATCTAGATTGGGCCACAGCTGGGCGTATTTGCCAGCTAGCAGCACCAGGGCAGTAAAAATCCAAGCCACCACCACAGTGTTGCGTTTTATCTGGGTGGTGCGCCGATGCGGTCGGGGTTGGGGGCTTTTGGCTGGGCGCTGGGTGATTTCCATGGCAGTTTTCTTGGTAGCGAGGCGGGCTTGGAAGCGAGAAGCTTGGTTGCTTAGCTGGGCATAATCGGACTATTTGGCAGTTACCGCGCGGGTAACTGCGATAAGTAGGAACAGCACTATTGCGGCGATGGAAACAGCTCCACCTACCTGCCAGGATAGGCCACCGAGGTTAGCGGTTAATACCCTTACAATCAGGCCGCCGTGTAGGGCGCCAAGGGGCAGATACATAAGCGGGTGGTAGGGCAGGCGGCGGTGCAGCACCCCGGGCAAAATAATGGAGGCGTGGGCCATCACCATTGAGAGGGCGTAACCGATTGTGACCGTGTGGATGACGACGTCGTAGGCAGCCCCATTAAAACCGTAAAGGCACCAGACCGTGGCGCTAATAGCCAACCAAAAGTAGCCGCTGAGCATGGCGGAGCCGGCAAAACGCACTTGGCCACTGCCGCGCACAGTGCGCCGAGCTACATCGTGGTAGCCCATTATGAGCGCTAGGGCTAGCAGGGCTGCGGCCGCCAAGATTTGGGCTGGCACCCACACCAGGGACAGGGCGCTAAATGAGAGCACCGCTAGGCACAGGCCCAAAACCCGCCCCTCAACTTTGCCGATAAAAGCCACGCGGGCTAGTTCCAGGCGCTCGCCGATAATGGTGAAAATCAGAAATTCCAGCCAAAGCGTGGCCACGGTTTCAAGAGGTTTATCCATTAGCCACAGCCAGGTACCCAGCGTGAGACTGAGCGCCCCTAGGGCTTCAATTTGGGTGGCCACAGCCCCGGCGCGGGTGCGCAAAATATATAGGTAGACGGCGTCTAGGCCGAGCGCCCCCACTAGCAACAGCCCTTTACCTACCGCGCTTGGGGCCCCGGCCAGCAGCGCTAACATACCGGCGGCGTGTGCGTAGGGGGCCACCCAAGCCCAGCGTCTACGCGCGGCCACGGCCCGCTCTAGGCTGATAACGGTGCCCAAGAAGCCTGCCAGCATCAGCGGCCCATGCAGCGCGGCCAGGTGCGCCCCGGTGACGGGAGCGGGCAGGTTTAGCCGCAGCAGGGCGGCGTCGAGCCCAGCCATTACGCAAACGCCACCTAACAATAAAGCCAGGTAACGCGGCGCCAGGGCAGCGCGTTTTTCGCTGTTGGCGGCCTTGGAGGCAGCCGACTTATTTTTCATAGTTAAAACCGTAATAATATTTCTAGTGGGCTGGCAATCTATGCTAGTTACAGATACTTTCGTCCCATTGCCCGCCCCAATCACAACAACTCAAAACTTTTAAGGACTCCAATGAGCCAGAACCAGATCCCTGTTACCGACGTTTCTAGCCAGGGCCACGGCGGTTGCGGCTGCGGCTGCAGCTCCGTGCAAGATGAACTGCCGCGCCTAGACGCCCGCCCCTTCCCGCCCAAGCTACGCCACGCCGCCATTTTGGGTGCAGTGGCCTCCCTGGCTCCGGGTGAGGGCATGGAGCTGTTTGCCCCGCACGTACCGCGCCCGCTGCTGATGCAGATTGACTCCCAGATTCCTGGCGACTTCAGCTATGAGCTGGTTTATGAGGGCGACGACGGCGCTATCGTAGCCATCCGCCGCACTGCCTAAAGTCTGCGCACTGCCTAACCCATTCGCCGCGCTAATTCACCACACCGACTAAAGGTCATAAACCACTGTGAGCGCTCCCAGCTTAGCCACTGCCCCACCCGCCCTACGCGCCCCTGGCGCCGAGGCAGGTGGGCAGCTGGTTGACCGCTATGGTCGCCGGGCCAGAGATTTGCGTTTATCTATTACCGATAAATGCAATCTGCGCTGCACCTATTGCATGCCTGCGCAGGGCCTTGAGTGGCTAAAAAATGAGCAGCTACTAAGCCTTGAGGAACTGGTGCGCTTAGCGCGCATCGGGGTGGAACGCTTAGGCATTGAACGCATCCGCATTACCGGCGGCGAGCCGCTACTGCGGCGTGATTTAGAGCAGCTGGTGGCGGCCCTAGCCCAACTGCGCACTCACGCTGGCATTAAGCCCGACCTGGCCCTTACCACTAATGGCTTGGGCCTGGATCGGCGCGCAGCCCAGCTGCGCAGCGCCGGCCTAGACCGGGTTAATGTGTCGCTGGATTCTGTCGATGCCAGCGTTTATGCCACTACTACTCGCCGCGACCGTTTTGCTGACGCCCTACGTGGTATCCAAGCGGCTGCAATGGCGGGCTTAAACCCAATTAAGGTCAATGCCGTAGCCATGGCGGACACAATCGAGCAGGTGGCACCCAGTCTGCTGGATAAGAGCCTGCGTGAAGGCTGGCAGCTGCGTTTTATTGAGCACATGCCACTAGGCGCGCAGGCTTGGAGCCGCCAGGCAATCGTTAGCGCCCAAAGGATTTTGGATATTTTTGCAGCTAACGGCTTTGAACTAACCGAGTTGGGTCGCCCTGACCGACGCCCAGCCCAGCTATGGCAGGTGGCCGCCACCGCCACACGCCCCGGCGGCACGGTAGGCATTATTGCCTCAATTACCAGGCCATTTTGTGATGACTGTGACCGCACCCGTCTAACCGCTGACGGCCAGCTAATGACCTGCCTGTTTACGCAGGCAGAGACAGATCTGCGGGCTTTGCTACGCGGCGGGGCTAGCGATGAAGAAATTGCTAGCGCCTGGCAGCAAGCCACCTGGTTTAAGCCCCTAGCCCATGGGCGCGACGCCGGCCCTAATGCGCAACCGCTAAATCTAACGCGCCGCTCAATGTCCACTATCGGCGGCTAAATCCGCTACGGCTAAAAATATTTACAAGGAAACCATGCAAATAACTGTGCGTTACTTCGCTGGGGCTGCCCAAGCTGCGGCCACCACCAGTGAATCTATCGAAATTAGCCCCGGCACTACGCTAGAGCAGCTACTGGCCCAGCTTTCACAGCGCAGCGATGAGCTGGCCCGAGTCCTGGCGGCCAGTAGCTACCTGATTAACTCACGCCCCGCCACCGATCGCAGCAGCGTTCTAGATGAGGGCATCAATTTGGATGTATTGCCGCCCTTTGCTGGAGGCTGAGCCGCCAGGTGGGCTGAGCGCCGGGTGAGCTTAAGCGCCCCAGGGACGCGCCACCACTCGTCCCAGCCGCGCCGCTAACCGGGCAGCCACGCCGCTCACCGAGCAGCCGCAGACCATTCGCGGGCGCTTAGGGGCAGTTGCTCCACTCCTGGCTGCCGTCACTGTAGGCCTGTAGCTTCCACACCGGCAGTTTGGCTTTGACCAGGTCGACGGCGTCAGCGCAGGCTTCAAAAGCTTCACGGCGGTGATCAGCGCTTACGGCTACACCTAAAGCCACGTCACCGATAGCCAGGTTACCTACCCGGTGCACAATGGCTAGCGCTCGCAGCCCGGGGCGCGCACTAATTTCGGCAGCAATTTCCTCAACCACCTGGGTGGCGATGGGGTGAGCGCTGTATTCGAGCCGGTCAACTGCGCGTCCGCCGTCGTGATTGCGCACCACCCCGGCAAAGGTGACGGTAGCCCCGGCCCCCGCATCCCCAACTGCCTGGGCCAGTGCGTTTACATCAACAGCGCTTTGGGTCACTTGGGCCGCAATCACCTTAGCCATTGGCTTTCCCTTCTAAAAACAACCAGATTTAACACTAATATTAACGTTTCATTTAGGTGGAAATTTTGGATTCTCGTTATCGTGCCACTCGTCACCAGCGCACCGCTAGCGTGCTCACAGATGCGGGAGTTGATCTGCTGCAAAAGTCGCGGGTGCTGGTAGTTGGTTGTGGCGGGCTGGGCTCGCCGGTGCTGACTTACCTAGCTAGCGGCGCTGTGGGCACACTCGGTTTTGCCGACGACGACCTGGTAGAGCCCACCAACCTAAACCGGCAGGTGATCCACAGCCCCAGCGATATTGGCCGCCACAAGGTTGATTCAGCCATTGACTACCTCACCCGCCTAGCTAGTGAAGTGAAGCTAGAGCCTTACCACCGGCGCCTGGCTGTAGATGAGCGCGACGACGCCCTACTGGCCAGCTACGACCTGGTGCTGGACTGCACCGACTCGTTTAGTTCCAAATATGCTTTGGCCGACGCCGCCGCCCGCGCTGGGGTGCCTCTGATTTGGGGCACAGTGGTGGCCCAAGTGTTTCAGGTGGCCGGGTTCTGGTCGCGGCCCACTCGCGCCGGCTATGCGCCTAGCCAACTGCGAGACCTCTACCCCGCTCCCCCACAGGCTGGCCTGGTAGATCCGGCAGATGTTAGCGGGGTGCTAGGCGCGGTGGTAGGCCAGTGCGGCTCAGTAATGGCTAATGAGGCCATTAAATTCCTAACCCACACCGGCACGGGCCTGTTTGGGCGCCTACTTATAGCCGACGCCGCCGCCGCGCGTTGGGACACTATCGACTGGCAGCCGCTACCCTAAAGACTATGCGCGACGTTGACGACTACATTGCTACCCTCACGGCGGGCATTGGCACCCTGCCTATAACTGAGCAACCTATTGCCGCATGTACCGGCCAGGTGCTAGCCAAGTCAATTACTGCCTTAGCGCCGGTGCCACCGTGGACTAATTCAGCTATGGATGGTTACGCCGTGCGGGCCAGTGAAGTAGCTCAGGCAAGTGAGCAAACCCCGGTTTGCCTACCAGTAAGCGGGGATGTGGCAGCGGGTGCTAACCCAGCCCCGCTACCTGAAGGCACCGCCATGCGCATCATGACCGGGGCGGCCATCCCACCCGGCGCCGACGCAGTGGTGCAGGTGGAGTTAACCGACCAGGCCGCTGGCGCCGCTCCCCTGCCTGGGCAGGTAAAGATTTATCAGGCCCCAACGCTGGGGCGTCATATCCGCCGCGCTGGTGAAGACACCGGCCTGGGTGAGCCAGTTTTGCCGGCTGGAACCCGCCTGGAAGCACCTCAACTGGCGGCCGCCGTCGCCACTGGACACGGAACCTTAGCGGTACGCCCCAAACCACGCGTAGCAGTTATCAGCACCGGCTCTGAACTAACCGAACCCGGACGTCCCCTAGAGCCCGGCATGATCCCTGACTCTAACGGCCTGATGCTAGCTGCCCTGTGTGAACGCTGGGGCGCCCAATGCGTTTGCACCATGCGCGTGGATGACAATCCTGACAATCTGGTGCGCGCCCTACGTGAAGCTGCCAGCCAGGCTGATCTAGTGGTGACCAGTGGCGGGGTCAGCGCCGGAGCTTTCGACCCGCTTAAGGCCCTAGCTGATCAGGCAGTAGACGGCGTCAATTTAAGTTTCGACAAGCTAGCCCTACAGCCGGGTAAACCCCAAGGTCACGGCACTATTGCTGACGGGCAAAGGCAGGTGCCGCTAGTGTGCCTGCCGGGCAACCCGGTAAGTGTGCTGGTGTGTTTCACTCTGATTGTGGTACCGGTACTAGCTACTTTAGACGGGCGCGCCCAGGTGCTGGCTTGGGGCCAGGGCGTGGCCGGGGCGTCTTGGCGCAGCCCTGCCGGTAGGCGCCAGCATGTGCCGGTGCATTTGCGCTGGAATGAGCAGGCTCAGGCAGTGGCCACGCCTTCACACCGGCTAGGTTCTGGCTCGCACCTGATTGGTTCGCTGCATTTGGCGCAAGCTTTAGCGGTGGTGCCTGGAGAAATTGAAGCGGTAGAGGTAGGCCAGCCTTTGCGTTTGCTAAGCCTGACCCCCACTTGGCAGCTAGGCCCCGGCGCCCCAACCGACGTCGCCCCTAGCACTCCCAGCGGCCCTTCCTGCACTACTGCCCCTGCCAAGACAGACAACTGCGACGCCGTCGCCCCCAATAGCCATGCCCTAGCCCCCAGCAAGCCGGCAAGTGGAAACGAGGAGTAACTATGAGCCTTGAATTTACCCACCTGGACTCTGCCGGCGCCGCGCGCATGGTGGACGTGACCGCTAAAACCCCAACTGTGCGCAGTGCTAGCGCTGAGGCTTTAGTTACCTGCTCGCCGCAGGTGGTTGCGGCTCTGCGCGAGGGACGCGTACCCAAGGGGGACGTGTTGGCGGTGGCCCGCATTGCCGGTATTGCCGCCACTAAAAAGGTGCCTGAACTGCTACCTCTGGCCCATGTGATTGGGGTGCATGGAGCTAGCGTGGACCCGCAAATCACCGACGCCGGGGTACTGCTAAAAGCTACCGTGCGCACCGCTGACCGCACCGGGGTAGAGATGGAGGCGCTTACGGCGGTGACTGTGGCGGCGTTGGCCGTGGTGGACATGGTTAAGGGCGTGGATCGCTCAGCTGCCATCGACTACGCCTATATCACCGCTAAATCCGGAGGCCGCTCAGGCACCTGGACCCGCGCAGACCTAAACGCCCCTGCCACTGCGAGCGCCGCCCCCACCGAAAGCGCGCCGTCAGTCGCCACGCCTGTCGAAGCAGCTGCCACTCCCGCCACTCAGAAAAGCTAGACATTGTCAGGCCCAGTTGCCTTGCCGCCAGTAGCAACAAACCCTGATTTGGCACCCCGGGTGCAGGCAGTGATTTTAGCTGGCGGCACCGCCAGGCGCATGGGCGGGATTTCTAAGGCAGACGTGCCCATCAAGGGCAAACGTATGCTCGACTACCTACTTGATGATCTAGCCGCCCAGCAGATCACTAGCGTAACCGTAGTGGCCCCGCCCAGCGTGCAGCTACCACCTGGCGTGCAACGCAGTTTGGAAGACCCACCCCTGGGTGGTCCCGTAGCCGGGATTGCGGCAGGTTTGGCTTGTTTGCACCCCGCTAAGGAGCTGACGCTGCTACTAAGCTGCGACGCTCCCCTGGCCGCCCGCTGTCTGCCGGCTTTAGCTGGCGCTTTAATTCACGACGGCGCCGTGGCCTACCACGAGGGATATAGGCAGCTACTAGTGGGGCTGTACCGCACTGAGAAACTGCGCGACGCCGTCGCCCCGGACGGCCAGGGGCTACGCGACATCAGCGTCAAACGTGCCCTGGCCGGCCTTGACTTAGCCACCTGCCCAATCGCCTGGCTGGCCACAGACCTAGACACCCTAGGCGACGTGGAAAATTTCGCAGCCCAGCTTTAGTGGTCGCCGCCGCCTAGCTGCTCAAGCACATGCGGCACTAGCGGGCCAATAACTTCCACAGTGTCCTTAACCCCGCCACGCGAGCCGGGAGCGTTAACAATAAGGACGCCGTCGGCCTCACGGGAAGTAACCCCCACCAGGCCGCGAGACAAACTAGCTAGCGGAGTTTTCGCTAGCCCATAGGCGCGCACCTGCTCAGCCAGCCCATCCAAACGCACTGCCAGCAGCGGCGCGGTACCTTCCGGGGTCAGGTCTCGCGGAGTTACCCCAGTACCCCCGGTAGTAAGAATTACTCGCGCCCCAGCTGCAATCGCCTCACGCAAAGCCTGGGTGACTTCCTCAATGCCGTCAGGAATCAGCTTTACTTCATCAACGATCACATCGTAGTCAGCCAACAGTTTGGCGGCCAACGGGCCTGAAGCGTCCTCGCGCGTGCCCGCATAGCAACGATCAGAAACAGTAATTACCGCGCCCTTTACCGGCTCGGGGAGCTTGTGAAAGCCCTTTTGCTTAATTGGTTCCATGCACTCAGCTTAAGCCCACACTCAGACTAGATACAGACAAAAGGTGACCCAGGACCTATTTTCGCCACACCGGCGTGACGTAACTCGGAGGCACTCACCCCTTAAGCCTTTCAGTTTTCCTTGATTTTCTGCGGGTTTAAGGCGCCTATACCGCCCGTTTTAATTAGCCCGTTAAAATCCGAAACAATTACAGGGACTAGTAGCAACGAATGCAGGAGTATCCGTGTCCGAATTGGAAGTTACCGGTACCACCCTTAAGGGTTGGGACCCCCAAGACCCCAATAAATGGAGTTCATCCATTGCTTGGCGCACCCTCGCCATCACCACTTACTCATTGATCCTAGCTTTCTGCGTCTGGTTCCTACCTAGCGCTATCGCTCCGAAGCTAACCCTTCTAGGCTTCCACCTAAGCAAGTCCCAGCTTTACTGGCTAACCGCCCTGCCGGGACTTTCTTGTGGTCTGCTGCGCCTGGTTTACATGTTCCTGCCGCCGCTGATCGGTACCCGCAAGCTGGTAGGTCTGACCTCTCTGCTATGCGCTCTGCCCATGCTGGGTTGGTTCTTCGCCGTGCAAAGCAACCAGACCCCCTACTGGGTGCTGCTAGCCCTGGCTTTTGCCTGCGGTATTGGTGGCGGGGCCTTCTCCGGCTACATGTCTTCTACCGGTTACTTCTTCCCCAAGCGCCTATCTGGCACCGCCCTGGGCTTGCAAGGTGGCCTGGGTAACCTGGGTATGAGCATCATCCAGCTGGTAGGACCGATCCTGATGGGCTTTGGGCTGTTTGGTCTTACCTGGATGGCTCCCCAGCGCACCCACACCGGTGAGCACATTTGGGTTTACAACGCCGCTATCTTCTTTGTGCCCTGGTGCTTGGTGGCCGCCGCTCTAGCTTTCATCTACCTGCGTGACGTGCCTGTAAAGGCCAACATCAAGCAGCAGCTAGACATCTTCTCCAACCCCAACACCTGGTACATGACCATCCTCTACGTGATGACCTTCGGTCTGTTCTCAGGTTTCTCGGCTGTCTTTGGTCTACTGATCAACAACCAGTTCGGCCGTGCCTCCTCACTTAACCTGCCTGTTCTGGGCGCAACCTTCGCTTTCCTAGGCCCACTAATCGGCTCAGTTATCCGCATGTCGTGGGGCCCCTTCTGCGACCGCATGGGCGGCGCCATCTGGACCTTCATCTCCGGTATCGGCATGGCCGTAACCCTGGCCGCTACCGCCTGGGTGCTTTACAACCCTACCGGCTGGAACGACTTCTACCTGTTCCTGGGTCTAATGCTGGCCATGTTCCTGTTCTCTGGTTTCGGTAACGCCGGTACCTTCAAGCAGATGCCCATGATCATGCCGGCCCGTCAGGCTGGTGGCGCCATCGGTTTCACCTCTGCCATCGCTTCGCTAGGCCCCTTCCTGATTGGTATGGCCCTAACCGCCATCGCTCCCTGGGTCTTCTTCCTGGCCTGCGCCGTGTTCTGCGTGCTCGCCTCGGCTCTGTGCTGGCGCCAGTACGCCCGTAAGGGTGCCCCCTTCCCGGGCTGATCCCAAGTGCGGCCTCGGCCGTTTCTAAGACCAACTCACGCCAGCTACAGCCGGCGTCAGGAAAATTTGAAGGAATTAACCATGACCGATTCAGCCAGCAAGGCACCGGACACTGAGTCCCTGCCTAGCCTGCTAAAAATGGGTGGCTACCTGCGTAAAGGCCAGGTTAGCGACGACGCACGCCGCCTATTTATAACCGGTGGACGTGACGCGGATGTGTTCTACCGCGAGCGCTGGAAGCACGACAAAGTTGTGCGCTCCACGCACGGGGTTAACTGCACCGGTTCGTGTTCGTGGGAGGTAATGGTCTCTGACGGGATCATTACCTGGGAGCAGCAGGCTACCGACTACCCCACCACCGGCCCGGACATGCCAGACTATGAGCCGCGCGGGTGCCCGCGTGGGGCGGCTTTCTCCTGGTACACCTACTCGCCCACCCGTATCCGTTACCCCTACATTCGCTCAGCGCTGCTGGACCCCTACCGTGAGGCTAAGCAGCGTTGTAATGGCGACGCCGTCGCCGCCTGGGAGCAGGTAGTTAGCGATCCGGCCATTGCCAGCGCTTATAAGAGCGCCCGTGGTCGCGGTGGCATGGTGCGCGTGAGCTGGGATGAGGCTCTGGAGCTAATTGCTGCTGCGCATGTGCACACCATTCGCCAGTGGGGCCCGGACCGTATTGCCGGTTTCTCGGTTATCCCGGCTATGTCGATGATTTCCTACGGCGCTGGCTCGCGTTTCCACGAGCTAATTGGTGCCACCATGCTTTCCTTCTATGACTGGTATGCGGACCTGCCGCCGGCCAGCCCGCAGGTGTTTGGTGACCAGACGGATGTGCCCGAGTCCGGTGACTGGTACAACTCTCAGTACCTGATCATGTGGGGTTCTAACATTCCGCTGACGCGTACCCCTGACGCCCACTTTATGGCTGAGGCTCGCTACCACGGCCAGAAGGTAATTGCGGTTTCCCCCGACTATGCGGACAACACTAAGTTCGCTGATCAGTGGCTAAAGGTTGCTCCCGGTACCGACGGCGCCGTGGCTCAGGCTATGGGTCACGTAATCCTCAAGGAATTCCACGTGGCTCGCCGTGAGCCGTTCTTCCTTGACTATATGCGTCGCCACACTGACTCTCCTTTCTTGATCAAGCTGGAAAAGACTGAGCAGGGGTATGTGCCCGGCCAGTTCCTAACCGCCGCGGATGTTAAGGATCTGCCTGGTTATGAGCACCTAGCTAAGCTAGAAAACCCCGACTACCGCACCCTGGTGTGGGATGCTAAGCGCGGCCCGGCTGACCCGGGTGGCACTTTGGCTGACCGTTTTGGCCCTGGCGGTAAGGGCAAGTGGAACCTCAAGCTTGAGGGTGTAGACCCGGTTATGAGCGCCATGGATGTGGCTAACTGGAAGCCCCAGTTGGTTAGCCTGCCGCGTTTTGACCTGCCTAGCTCCACCACCCCCACGGGCACGGCCGGTGGCGGCGTGGTCAACTATGGTGTGCCCACCTTGCGTGTGGGTGACACCCTGGTAACCACGGTTTATGACCTGCTGCTAGCCCAGTATGCGGTTGAGCGTGAAGGCCTGCCGGGCCAGTGGCCTAGCGGCTATGAGGACTCCTCCGTGCCGGCCACCCCGGCTTGGGCGCAGGAGATGAGTGGTCTTAACGCTAACGCCCTGATTCGTGTGGCCCGTGACTTTGCCACTAACGCCATTGAATCTAAGGGCCGCTCCATGATTGTTATGGGCGCGGGCATTAACCACTACTTCCACGCTGACGCTATCTACCGCACCATTTTGGCGCTGACCTCCATGTGCGCCACTCAGGGTGTTAACGGTGGCGGCTGGGCCCACTATGTGGGTCAGGAAAAGGTGCGTCCGATTGCGGGTTGGAGCCAGTTTGCTTTCGCCCTGGACTGGCAGCGTCCAGCCCGTCAAATGATCACCACCGCTTTTTGGTACCTAACCACTGAGCAGTGGCGCTACGACCGCACTCAGGCTGACCGCATCGCCTCCCCGGTGCACCCCGGCTCCATGGTGGGCAAGTCCAACGCGGACCTCATGGTGGAATCCATGAAGCGCGGCTGGATGCCCTCCTACCCCACCTTTGACCGTAACCCGCTGCTACTGACGCAGCAGGCACGTGAAGAGGGCATGGATGTTAAGGAATACATTGTGCGCGAGCTTGAGGCTGGCAAGCTGCATTTTGCTTGCGAAGCCCCCTCTCGCCCCGAGAACTTCCCGCGCATCCTGGCTAACTGGCGCACCAACCTGCTGGGTTCTTCCGCTAAAGGCACCGAGTTCTTCCTGCGTCACATGCTTGGTACCGGCAATGACGTAAACATTGACGAAACCCCGGAGAACTTGCGTCCCAAGACCATGCAGTGGGATGAGCCGGCGGCCACGGGCAAGCTGGATCTGATGTGGACTGCGGACTTCCGTAACACCTCCACCACCTTGCACTCCGACGTCGTACTGCCGGCAGCCACCTGGTATGAGAAGGAAGACCTGTCCTCCACGGACATGCACCCCTACATCCACTCCTTCAACGCAGCTATCAACCCGCCCTGGGAGGCACGCACCGACTTCCAGGTGTTCCAGTCCCTGGCGCAGCTGGTTTCCCAGATGGCAGTCAAGTACCTGGGCACACAGACCGATATTGTGCCTGCACCCCTGATGCACGACACGCCAGATGAGCTGACCATGCCTCACGGCAGTGTTGAAAACCTGCCTAAGCAGTGGATCCCGGGCGTAACCATGCCCAAGCTGGTGCCGATTGAGCGTGACTACACGCAGATCATCGACAAGTTCAACACGGTCGGCCCACTGGTTGAAAAGGCCGGTATGCCCCTTAAGGGTGTGCCGCTAAGCGCCGCCGGTAACGGCATGGAGTACCTGGCCCACAAGAACGGCGTGGCACCCAGCGGCCCGCAGGCCGGGCGCCCGCTGATCGACACTGCGGTGAAAGCTAGCGAAATGGTACTTACCCTTTCGGGCACCACCAACGGCGCCGTCGCCACTGACGGCTGGCGCAAACTGTCTGAACGCACTGGCGTTAAGACCTGGGACCTATCAGAGGGCTCTGAGGAACGCCACATCACCTACGCTGACACTATCCAGCAGCCCCAGCCGGTAATCACCTCCCCAGAGTGGTCCGGTTCGGAGCATGGCGGACGACGCTACAGCGCCTTCGTGGTTAACGTTGAGCGCGCCAAGCCCTGGCACACGCTAACTGGCCGTATGCACTACTACGTGGAGCATGACTGGATGCGTGACCTGGGTGAGTCCCTGCCGATTTTCCGGCCTCCGCTAGACCTGGCGGCCCTGGCTGGTGAGCCTGAGCCGGGCCAGGTAACCACCGACGCTAACGGCAGTGTGCAGGTGGCCGTACGCTACCTGACCACGCACAACAAGTGGGCAATCCACTCCCAGTACTACGACAACCTGTACATGCTCACGCTGGGACGCGGTGGCCAAACCGTGTGGATGAGCCCCGCTGACGCGGAAAAGATCGGCGTCAAGGACAATGACTGGATTGAGGCAGTCAACCGTAACGGTATCGTGGCGGCGCGTGCGGTGGTCTCCCACCGTATCCCCGAGGGCACGGTGTTCATGCACCACGCCCAGGACCGCCAAATCAACACTCCGCTGACAGAAACCAGCGGTAAGCGTGGAGGCACGCACAACTCGCTCACGCGTATCTTCCTCAAGCCCACTCACTTCGCGGGTGGACATGCGCAAATGAGCTATGCCTTCAACTACATTGGCCCCACCGGAAACCAGCGCGACGAAGTCACCGTGATTCGCCGTCGTCGTAACCAGGAGGTAACTTTCTGATGCGCGTAATGGCACAAATTTGCATGGTGATGAACCTCGACAAATGTATCGGCTGCCACACCTGTTCAGTGACCTGTAAGCAGGCCTGGACTAACCGTGAAGGCACCGAATACATGTGGTTCAACGATGTTGAAACCCGCCCAGGCGTGGGCTACCCGCGCGGCTGGGAAGACCAAGACAAGTGGCAGGGTGGCTGGAAGCGCACCAAAAACGGCAAGCTGGTGCCCCGCTCAGGTGGGCGTTTGCGTCGCCTAGCCAATATTTTCGCCAACCCGCAGATGCCCACGGTTGAGGACTACTACGAGCCCTGGACCTATGAGTATGACCGTCTGCTCTCGGCCCCCAAAGACTCGCCCGCCATTCCGGTGGCGCGTGCCAAGAGCCAGCTAGATGGACGCTACATCAACCAGCCCGAGTGGGGTCCCAACTGGGATGACAACCTGGGCGGCTCAATGGAAACCCTGGATCAAGACCCGATCTTGTCGCAGATGAACCTGAGCGTGAAGAAAGACATTGAGTCCACCTTCATGTTCTACCTGCCGCGTATCTGCGAGCACTGCCTCAACCCCACCTGCGTGTCCGCCTGCCCCTCAGGCGCCATGTATAAGCGCACTGAGGACGGCATTGTGCTGGTAGACCAGGACGCTTGCCGTGGTTGGCGCATGTGCGTGTCCGCCTGCCCCTACAAGAAGGTGTACTTCAACCACTCCAGCGGTAAGGCTGAAAAGTGCACCCTGTGCTATCCGCGCCTGGAGGCCGGTCAGCCCACGATCTGCTCGGAAACCTGCGTGGGGCGCCTGCGCTACCTGGGTGTTATCTTCTACGACGCCGACCGTGTATCTCAGGCCGCTGCGGTGGAAGACCCCCAGGATCTGTACATGGCGCAGCGTTCAATCATGCTCGACCCGCGTGACCCGCAGGTGGTGGCTGGCGCCCGTGCCAGTGGCATTGCGGACACCTGGATTGAGGCGGCTAAGTCCTCCCCCATCTGGGATCTGATCAACACCTATGAGGTGGCTTTGCCGATCCACCCCGAATACCGCACCATGCCTATGGTTTGGTATGTGCCCCCGCTCAGCCCGGTGGTTGATGAGGTGGCTAACGCCGGTTTCGACGCTGAAGATCACCGCGTGCTGCTAAGCGCCGTGGCCGACATGCGTATTCCTATGGAGTACCTGGCGGGCCTGTTTACCGCCGGTGACGTGAACCTGATTGAGCGTACGCTGCGCCGCTTGGCCGCTATGCGTTCACACATGCGCGCCCGCAACCTGGGTCAGGAACCTGACCCGCAGATTGCCGCCAGCGTAGGCATGGAGGCTCAGGACCTAGAGCGCATGTACCGGCTGCTGGCTATCGCCAAGTACGACGACCGTTTCGTAGTGCCCACCACCCGCCCTGAGGTACCTCGCGGCATGGAGGCTATGGGCGACGACGTCGCCGCGCTGCTTGGTGAAGGCGCCCCCAGTGCCTGCGCTAGCGGCTGCACCGATGTGAGCGGCTTCCACGGCGCCGATGTGCGCCGCAGCGGACGCGTGTCCTTGCCGCTACCTAGCGTGCGTTCACGTCGCACCGCCGGCTCAAGTGGACCCGCCACCCCGGCCACCACCGGAGCCCGCCAATGAGTCCTGCTGCCGTAGGCGCCTTGGCGCTAAGCGACACTCAGCGGCGCACCGCCCATATGGTGTGTTCGCTGCTGCTGGACTATCCAGATGAGAGTTTTCCCCAGCGCCTACAGGCCTGCCGTGACGCGTTGGCTGAGCTACCTGAGCAGGTAGCCGGCCCGCTGGAGCGGTTTTTGGCCTCAGCCACCCAGCTAGGTCAACGCGCTCTAGCTGAGCACTATGTGGAAACTTTTGACCGCCGTCGTCGCTGCTGCCTGTACCTGAGCTACTACGCCGTGGGCGACACCCGCCACCGAGGCGCCGCGCTGCTGGCCTTTAAACAGGCCCTAGCCGGCGCAGGCTGGGAGCAAACCAGTGATGAACTGCCAGATTACCTGCCTTTAGTGCTGGAGCTGTCAGCTCGTAGCGACGACGAAATCGCTGCTATTTTGCTGGGCAGCCACCGTGAAGGCATTGAGGTGCTTTTGCGGGCACTGCGCAGCTACCACAGCCCCTATGCGGCAATTATTGAGGCCCTAAGCGCCACCTTGGCGCCAGTGGATGAAGCTACAGCCGCACGGGTGGCGGCCTTGATTCACGCCGGGCCGCCCACTGAAACGGTGGGGGTAACCAATATTTTGCCCTTCCCAACCACTGCCCCCAGGCTTGCAGCCCAAAATGAGGCGCCCACTGTGGACGCCGTGCAGGTCTAAATCCACGCCCGAAAAGAGGAGAACATGTCTACATCCGCATTACTGGCGTGGGTGGTCCTGCCCTACGTCGCTTTTGCACTGCTCATTAGCGGCCTAATTTGGCGCTATAAGAAAGACCAGTACGGCTGGACTTCGCGCTCTAGCCAGTGGAATGAATCAGCGATTTTACGCTGGTCTTCCCCACTGTTTCACTTCGGTATCTTGTTTGTAGCTGCAGGCCACATTGTTGGTTTGCTAATTCCCAAGAGCTGGACTGAAGCAGTGGGTGTGCCCGAGCACCTATACCACCTGGGTGCTGTCAGCATGGGTTCAGTGGCTGGCGCGATGACCATTGTGGGCCTAGTTGGTCTGCTTTACCGTCGTTTCGTGATTGGTAGCGTGCGCGCGGCCACCACCCTTAACGACAAGATCATGTACGTGCTGCTACTGCTACCGATCGGTTTGGGTGCTTACGCCACCGTCACCACCCAGCTGTTTGGGCCACACGGGGGCTATGACTACCGTGAAACCGTTAGCCCCTGGCTGCGCTCGATTTTCCTGCTGCAGCCTAAGCCGGAACTGATGGTTGACGTGCCCATGTCTTTCAAGCTGCACGTAATTGCCGGTCTGCTACTGTTTGCAATCTGGCCATTTACTCGCCTGGTGCACGTGGTTAGCGCCCCGGTGGGCTATGTCAACCGCCCCTACGTGATTTACCGCTCACGTAAGCCTGCGATCCAGGCTGACCCGGTACGTCGCGGCTGGCAGCCGGTACACACTCAGGGCACTGGCAACGCCTCCAAGCCTGGTTTTGCCACTGAGGCTCCCTCCCAGGGCGCCTAGGCTATAGCCCCGGGCGTCTGAGCCTCAGGCCAGGGCGCCTAGGCCGCGCCGCCATCCATACAGTTAGGGCCTCACCCCTAACCAAAGCCTAGCGGGCCGATAAAAACGCTATTATCCCTAGTGAAGCCGTTTTTATCGGCCCGCTTTGTTTCAAGGAGATTAGATATGTTCGCATCGCTGCGTAAGGTTGCCAGTGCAGTTCTGGCGGCTACTGCAGCCGTGGCCCTAGCCGCCTGCTCTGGCACTAGCGCCCCCAGCTCTTCTGCCAGCACCAGCGCTGCTAGTGAGCGCACTATCACCGTATTTGCGGCTGCTTCACTGAAAGGCACCTACACCGAGATTGGTAAGAAGGTGGAGGCCGCTAACCCGGGTCTGAAGGTTAAATTCTCCTTCCTGGGCAGCCAGGATCTAGTATCTCAGCTCAGCAATGGCGCCGATGCCCAGGTGTTGGCCACCGCCAACAAATCCACCATGAACGACGCCGTCAAGGCAGGTGTGGTGGGTGCCCCCAGCGAGTTTGCCACCAACGTACTAACCCTGATTGTTCCCAAGGGTAACCCCGCTAAAGTAACCGGCCTGAACGCTTCCCTAGATAAAGCCAAGCTGGTTATTTGCGCCCCGGCCGTGCCTTGTGGTGCGGCCACGCTCAAGCTGTCCAAAGCCACCGGTATCACCCTCAAGCCTGTCTCCGAAGAGCAGAAGGTAACTGACGTACGCACCAAGGTGGAAACCGGTGAGGCTGACGCCGGCCTGGTTTACACCACCGACGCTAAGGCCAGCGGCGACAAGGTTGAAACGATCAAGATCGACTCTCACGGCGTGGTCAACCACTACCTGATCGCCCCCACCAAGTCTGCCGCTAATAACAAGGACGCCAAGATCTTCATCGACTACGTCAACTCCAAGGACGGTCAGGCCATTTTAGCTAAGGCCGGTTTTGGCCCAGCCGCCAGCAAGTAAAGCCTGGTTAAGGCCATTTAAGACCCGGTAAATACCACCATGCGTAGCCCCAGCGATAATTCTTTATCCTCCCTTCCGCTAAGCGTGCGTGTCTTAGGCATAATTGCCGCTTTAGCGATTGTGACGCCACTTATCGGGGTGGGGCTGCGCGTGCCTTGGGGGCAAATTCCTACCCTTTTGGGCGGTGAAAGTGCCCAAATCGCACTGTGGCTTAGCCTGCGCACCGCCCTAATATCCACCCTGGTCAGCCTGATTTTGGGGGTGCCTTTGGCGCTAGCTTTAGCGTGCCAGTGGCCGGGAGTGGGTTTGGCCCGCATTGTGGTGGTGCTGCCTATGACTATGCCCCCGGTTGTGGCCGGTATTGCGTTGCTGGCTACTTTTGGACGCCGGGGTTGGCTTGGCCCTAGCTTGCAAGAGGCCGGGATTTCTATCGCATTTTCGACGACGGCGGTGGTTTTAGCCCAGGTGTTTGTGTCCATGCCGTTTTTGGTGGTCACTTTGGAAGCGGCTTTACGCAGCCGTGACCGGCAGGCTGAACGCATGGCCCGCACCTTGGGGGCAGGCTCTTTAACGGTGCTAATGCGTATCACTTTGCCTTTGGTGGCTCCAGCTTTGGCGCGCGGCACCGCCTTGGCGCTGGGACGCGCGCTAGGTGAGTTTGGGGCTACGCTAACTTTTGCGGGCTCGCTAGAGGGCACTACCCGCACTATGCCGCTAGCTATTTATTTGGAGCGAGAATCGGATGCGGATACTGCCATGGCTCTGGCGGTGGTGCTGGTGGTTACTTCCGCCCTGGTGGTGGGCTTGACGGCGCTGCCTGGCGGCTGGATTTACCGTCTGCGCAGCTGGGCTGAGCGTCAGCTATTCAAAAAGATTGATGAAGCTGGCGCCGTCAACACTAAGTCAAGCCAGCTAGCAGCCCCCGCCGCCCCTGGCTCCAAGATTGAACTGGTGGCTAAGCTGCCTGAGCGATCAATTGATAATGCCCGCCTAGAGGTTAGCCCCGGCCAGTTCCTGACTCTGATTGGCCCTAATGGCTGTGGTAAATCCACCCTGTGTTTAATAATTGCCGGCCTGCTACGCACTCAGGGGTATCTAAAAATTGCTGACAAAACCCTTGATGAGCCCGGCTGGCACGGCACTTTCGTCTCCCCCGGTAAACGTCCTGTGGCGCTGTTGGCGCAAAACCCTGGGATTTTCACCCATATGAGTGTGCTAGACAATGTGGCTTTTGGTCCGCGTTGCCAGGGCCAAGGACGCCGTCGTGCCCGCCAACGCGCCTGGCAGGAGCTGCACGCAGTGGGAGCCAGCCACTTGGCTTACCGTCAAGGCGGCGAGCTTTCAGGTGGTCAGGCCGCCCGAGTGGCCTTAGCCCGTGCCCTGGCCACTAGTCCCCGAGTGCTGGTGCTCGATGAACCCATGGCGGCCCTGGATGTGCCCTCCCGCTCCCAGCTGCGCGCCCTGCTACGCGAGCGTGCCAAGGCGCGTGCTATCACCGTAGTGATGGTCAGCCACGACCTGGTAGATATTGCCTCCCTGAGTGACGCCGTCGCCGTCATGGACGCCGGGAAACTGATCACCCAAGGCCCCACCGCCGAAATCCTTTGCACCCCCAGCACCGAGTTTGTTGCCAGCCTAACGGGAGCCAGCCTGCTAAACGGCACTTTGGCTGGGGACGAGGCCACCCCGCTGCTCAAGCTTGGCAAGGGTCTGAGTCTGCGCCTGTCCCAGTGGCCCCAAGCTAACGACGGCCAATCCCCCTGGCAGGTGGGTGCTAAGGCGGTTGCACTTATTAACCCTGACGCCATTGCGCTTTACCCACAGCAACCTAAAGGTTCGCCGCGTAACGTTATCCCGGTGAGCGTTAGTAGTTTGGATGGCGACGGCGCGGTAGTAAGTTTGTCCTTGCGCCTAGCTGATGGGCAGCGTTTACGCACCCGCCTAACCGCCGCCGCCATTGCAGAATTAGGCATCCAGGTGGGCACTAGTCTGTTTGCAGTTATCAAGGCCACGGCTATAACGCTGGAAGCACGCTAGAGTTACCTAAGCAAACATTTATCTGACCAGAGGGACCTTTACATGAACTGGATCGACGCCATCATCCTAGGCGTGATTGAGGGCATCACCGAATTCCTACCGGTGTCTTCCACCGGACACCTCAACATCGTGGAAAAACTGCTGGGCTACCAGATCAACTCTGCTGGTATGACCGCGTTTACCGCTATCATCCAGATTGGCGCGATCCTCGCTGCCGTAGTTTATTTCTGGTCTGACATCGTACGCATTGCTACTGCCTGGATTCGCGGCCTGCGCGACAAGGAGCACCGCGCTGACCCCGACTACACCCTGGGTTGGGGCATTATTGTGGGCTCCATCCCGGTGGCTGTGCTGGGTCTGGCACTGAAGAACTTCATTGAGACCACTTCGCGTAGCCTGTGGATTATTGCTGGCGCGCTAGTGGTGTGGTCACTGGTGATGTGGCTGGCTGACCGCAAGAAGAACCTGGACCGCTCCATGAACCAGGTGACCATTATGGATGCGCTGATTATTGGTCTGTTCCAGGCTTTGGCCCCGATTTTCCCGGGTATTTCTCGCTCTGGCGCTACCATCAGCGCGGGTTTGTTCCGTGGTTTTGACCGCGTAACCGCCACTCGCCTATCTTTCTTTATGGGTATTCCGGCGCTGGTGGCTGCAGGTTTGTTGGAGGCCGTTACCGCCAGTGAAGATATCTCTGCTGACATTGGTTGGGGCCCCACCATTTTGGGTACCGTGGTTTCGGGTATTGTCGCTTATGCCACTATCGCCTGGCTGCTCAAGTTTGTCTCTTCCAACAAGTTCACCTCATTCCTGATCTACCGTGTGATTTTGGGTGCGGTGATTGTGGTGCTGGTGCTTACCGGAGCTGTAGCCACTTCCTGATCAAAAGCTACTGAGCCTAGCTTTAGGCGCCGTCGTCAGTGTCCTTTCGCCGTTAGTAAGCGAATTACTTCACTGGCGGCGGCGTCTGGTTCTAGGCGGGTGGCCCGATGGCGCAGCACCACTTTGCGTCCGCCCAGTCCAGTTAGGTGGTGCAGGACAACTCCGGCGGGCGCGGGGAAACTTCCTAGAGCCAGTTGAGGCACTAGGCAGTAGCCCAAGCCTTGCGCCACCATGGTTAGCCCTGTGGAGTAGTCGTTGATTTCGTGGGTGGAGTTAAAACGGTGCCCTAGGGCCCCCTCTAGCCGGCGCATGGCCGCGCCGCCCGCCGTCGAAATATCCATATCCAGCCAGTTGAGTTTAGTTAGCTCGCTAAGTGAGGCCGGCACAGGGTGATGCGGGGGTACTGCCAACACCCAGGGATCTGAGGTTAGGGGGATGTCTTTGGTGGAGCTGGTGGGGGTGAAAGTAATTGATTCATCTGCCTCTAGCAGCATCATGTCTAGCTCACCGCTGCGCAGGCGCCGGCGAGAAACTGCATCATCGAGCTCATAGATACGTAGTTCAATACCTGGATGCAGCTGGTTTATCTGTTCACGCACCGGCAGCAGCAGCGCCAAAATACCGGTTTGGAATGAGCCCACCCGCACCATACCGGTCACACTTTGGCCACTGGAGGCTAAAAGCTCGCGCTGAGCGCCTGTGATTTCAGCCTCTATACGTTCTGCGGCGTCAGTTAACAGCCGGCCGGCACTGGTTAATTGTGCACCGCGGGGTGTGCGCTCTAGCAGCTGTACCCCAGCTTCTTTCTCTAATAGCCTGATCTGCTGCGAAATAGCACTAGGAGAAATACGTAAAGTATCTGAGGCGGCCACAATTCCACCGTTACGATATACAGCCAGCAGAATAGCCATGCGTCGCGGATCCAACTGCATGAAGTAATTCTACATACCCAATGCGTTTTTATTTAATTGATCTTCACTTTAAAAGCGCGTAAAAATATCTGCGTGACTTCCCTTGTTGACATCAGCGTCGCCGTTATCGGCTGGATCGGTTCCCTAGCTCTTGTAGCCGCCTACTTCCTAGTGGCGCGCGGCGTGTGGGCCGGCGATTCCCTAAAGTACAACGCTCTTAACATGTCGGGTGCGATTTTGCTGATTATCAACTGCGCCTACGTAAACGCTTGGCCTTCAGCTGTAGCCAACCTGTTCTTCCTGGCAGTGGGCGTATACACGGTTGTCACTGTTAAGCGTGCTTACATGAAGCAGCTAGCCAAGCGTCAGGCCGCCAAGTTGCGCCGTCGCAACAGCGAGCTTGACCTGCCGGTAGCTGCCTAAAATTTATTCAAAACATCCGCTGATGCCTGCCCTGCCAACATATTGGCAGGGCAGTTTTATTACTTAGCAAATAGCTCTGGCGACATATACCTATCTAAAGTTGGCCCCACCAGGGCGGCTACCTCATCTCTTGGCATTGAGGCTAGAGGCTCAAACTTCATGATGTAGCGCACGCTTATTAGGCCTAAAAGCTGGGTGGTCATTAGATTCATGCGCACTGGCACCTGATCTAAACCCAAACTGATAAATGTTGGCAGAGCTACGCGCGAAGTAATGCGGTCTAGAAACATTTGTCGCACTCGCTCTTCAGAAGACAGCGCGCGCACCATGGCCACATAAGCTGGCCCCGATTCATTAGTTTCCACAAATTCCAGTAGCTGGCGCAGTACCTGCGTTCCCCCACCCCCACCTTCCTTGGCTTGACTTATCCACCACTGGGCAATCTGCAGCGATTCCATTACCTGCGAGATAGCTTCAGCAAACAGTTCATCTTTGGAGCCAAAGTAGTAGTGAATCAGCTTGGCATCACACCCGGCCCGGCGCGCCACTGAGCGCATGGTGGTGCCTTTGTAGTCATGCAGCGCAAATTCTTCGCGTGCGGCAGCCAAAATTTGCTCTTTATCTACCCCACCCTTGCGTGGGCCACGTTTGGCTCCCCCGACGGCGTTAGCAGCTGAACTCACGTCTCTACCGTATATTGCGTCACATTAGAGAGCAAGTATTTCCACAGTCGATGAAATATCTTAATATTTTCATCAAGCGATGAAATACCGCGCCTGTTGCCCTACTGGACACCAGACACAATCAAAGGAACACACCATGAGGGCCTTATTCATCAAGGAATTTCAAGAACTCAAACGTGACCGGCGCACGCTAGCCATGATCATCATGCTGCCACTGCTATTACTGCTAGTGTTCGGCTACGCCGCCAACTTCTCCGTCGACCACATCAACGTCAAAGTCATCGGCCCCCAGGCCAGTTCAACTGTCAGCTATCTAAAATCCCTACCGGGAGCCGACAAATTCAACTTTGTGGCTGACCCTTCGACTCCTGCCACCCCCGCCCAGGCCCAAAAGCTACTGCGCTCGCCCAGCGGCGACGTCGTCGTTATCCCCAAAGCCAAGGCGGGAACCTTAAGCCAGCGGGTAGATGTCTACCTAAACGGCGCCAAGCTGTTTACCGCCCAAAGCGCCAAGGCCGACCTGGCGCAAATGCAGGCCACCGACATGCGCGCCCAGCTAAAACAGCTTTCCAGCGCCGCCACCCAAGCCCAGCAAAGCGCGCAGGGGCTACGCACTAACCCAGCCCAAGCCGCTAAAGCCGCCCAAGCCGCTAAGGAGCAAGGTCAAAAGCTCCAGGCCCTAGCCAAGCAAGCTCAGGAAACTAACACCAACTGGATCAAGGTGGAGTTCAACCCTGACCTAAAAACCTCTTGGGTGATGATTCCTGGTCTAATCGGCCTGGTGATGGCGGTTATCGGCACGTTGATCACCTCTATCGGCATGGTGCGTGAGCGCGAGGCCGGCACCCTGGAGCAGCTGGCGGTTATGCCGATTAAGGCCCGCTCAATTATTGCCGGCAAAATTTCTCCCTACTTTATGCTGGCGATTGTAGATATGAGCGCGGTGGCGCTGGCCGGCGTATACCTGTTCGATATTCCCTTCAACGGACAGCTGTGGCTATTTGCGCTGGCCGGGGTGCTGTTCCTGGGCGTGGTGTTAGGGCTGGGAGTGCTGATCTCCACAGTTTCGCAGACCACGGCGCAGGCGGTGCAAATGGCGATTATGACCATCATTCCCCAAACACTGCTTTCAGGCCTGGTTTTCCCGTTGGAATCTATGGCTACCTGGGTGCGCTGCATCGGTTATCTGCTGCCGCTGACCTGGTTTGTGCAGGTTTCACGCGGGGTGATGCTTAACGGTTCTAACGCCGCGCAACTGTGGCTGCCGCTTAGCATTATGGCGCTGCAATGTGTACTACTTTTCGGGGCAGCCACGGCCCGCCTGGCTCGTTCACTGCGCAGCATTTAAGGGGTTAGCCATGATTAGTTTTGAAAATGTGCGCTGCTTAGGCCTGGAGGGTACCTGCCTTACTTTTGCTCCCGCTAGCGTCAGCAGCATCATTGGCGACGGCGCTAGTGCTAAGGATGCGATCTTGGCGCTGCTTAACCGCCGTCGTCGCCCTACCCAAGGCAAGGTCAACGCCCTGCCCGAGTCCACTCAGATTGGCTATATGCCTAGTGATTCGGGTACCTGGCCTAATTTGAGCGTGGCCGAGAACTTACGTTTTGTGGCAAAAATTTTTGGTCATTACGACGACGCCCGCGCCCAGCAGCTGTTAAAGGCAGCTGACCTGGATCGTTTCAGTGACCGTCTGGCCCGTAACCTCTCTGGGGGCATGCGTAAAAAGTTGGGCGTGATTATGGCGGCCCTACCTGAGCCGCAGCTGCTGGTACTAGATGAGCCCACTACCGGGGTTGATCCTGACTCACGCACAGCTATTTTGTCTTTAATTAAGGCTGAAGCAGCCCGGGGCGCCACGGTGGTAGTGGCCACCACCTATATTGATGAGGCTGAAGACTCTAGCCAAATTATTTTGACTTTGGGCTCACGTGTGATGGCCACCGGCACCGCTAAGCAGCTAATTGCCTGCGCTCCTCAGCTTGATGAACAAACTGTGGCCGACTTGGGCGAGCCCTGGCAGCGCAGCGCGCCGCTAGAGAGAGCCTGTATTGCCTGGCAGCTTTGCGCCCAAAGCGGCTCCGATTGGCAAGGTTTTAGCACAGAGCTTGGTCAATCAAGCCAAGCGGGGGCTAGCGACTCAGCCCCCGCACAGCCCGCCAGCTCAACCCAGGCACAGCCCGCCAGCTCAACCCACCCGCAGCCCGCCAGCTCAACCCAGGCACAGCCCGCCAGCTCAACCCAGGCAGGCAGCGGCAAGTCAGCAACGGCCCCCTCCCCCAAAGCGCAGGACTTGATTAGTGTGCAGGAACTGCGCAAACGCTTTGGCGATTTTGAGGCTCTTAAAGGCGTGTCCTTTGCTGTCTCGCCGGGTGAAATTGTGGGTTTAATTGGCGCTAATGGCGCCGGTAAATCCACAAGTATGCGCATTATTTTGGGGTTGGAAGCAGCCACTTCAGGCCAGGTTAGCGTGCTGGGCCAGCGCCCCGGCAGCCTGCAGGCGCGCAAGCTTTTAGGGTACGTGCCCCAGTTTGTGGGTTTGGCGCCATCGTTGAGCGCAAGTGAAAACTTGATTTTCAATGCGCGCCAGTATCAGTGTCAGGTCCCCACCCAGGTGGGCCGGTGGGCCAGCAGTTTTGGTGCCGACCCAGTAGCTAACTTGCCACTGTCTACTAGGCGCATGTTGGCCTGTATGAACGCCACTATGCACGCTCCGCAGCTGCTGATTATGGATGAGCCTACCTCCGGCATGGATCCGCTAGCCCGACTGCGGCTTTGGCAGTATCTGCGTCAGTTGGCCTCCAGTGGGGTGGGGATTTTGATTTCCACCCACTACTCCTCTGAGGCGGCCCAGTGCGATCGGGTGGTACGCATGCGTGCCGGCCAGGTTATTTAGGGCTGGGCGCCGTCGAGCCTTACTGGAGCAAACTGAGGTGAGACGAGGCGTTAGCGTGCAGGTTAAAGCCACTGGCAGGCAGCAACCCCCAAGGAATCAGGGCCGGGCTGGTGCGGGCCGAAAGCTGCACCTGCACCTTGTCTCCCTGCACGCTTAAACCACTAAGACTAACTGCACTAAGGCGCGAACCAGCCAAAGGGCCATTAGGGTCACTGCCTTGCTGTGCCACGCATGAGCTGGCTGTTTTTTGGGCGGCAAGCGCATCTAACTGACCCTCACTGCCAACTTCACGGGCCGCTAAGGCCACGCAGTTGTCGGCCAGGTAGGTTAGGCGTTTAAGGTCAAGGTAAATCGCAGTGGCAGTAGCCAAAATCAGGATCAAAGCCAACACCACTGCGCCTACCCCAATTCCTAGCAGCATGGTGCTGCCGGACTGGCTTGCACAGGCCCGGCGCATTCGAGAGGGTACTTGACAGTGTAAGGTGCGCATTATTTAGCCCCTTTCCAGCCGCGTGTATCAGCTAGCTGCACCTGCCGAGTAGCACTTAAACTCACTGGAGCTAAGCCCTGACCTGCCCGGCCAGTTCCCGGCAGGGCCACTTTGGCGCTAATCGAAATGCTCACGCGCCCATCGCCGCAACCTGGGCTAAGGCAACTAATGTGCATGGCTTGGCGGGCATCAGCCTGCACATCTTGATCATCCAAGGCCAGTTGGGCGGCGGTGTAGGCCTGCGAAACCTGTTCCGGGGTGCGTGCGTGCATAGCCACCTGACCAGCTGCCTGCACCGCCGACTCTAAAGCCAGCGCCGTGGCCTGCAGATACGACAGGTAAATAATGAAATACACCAGTGGGATCACGATTATGGCGGTCCAACCAATAAATTCCACTGTGGCACTGCCGCGTTGAAAATCTAGCTTGCGCATGCGAGCCCCTAACGCTGATAGCTACGCTGATCAACCGCATGGCCACGCACCACCACGCTACCCGTGGGAGACCATAAGCCAATCACCGGTAAAGGGGCACTGACCTGCACCTGTACCAGCGATACTGAGCCGCGTTGCAGGTGAGAAACCTCAGATTTAGTCGGGTAGTTGGCACGCAAAGCCCCGTGGCATAGCTGTTGTACGCGCGCATTGGCTTCAGCGTCACTGGCCCCCACCAACGCAGCGTGACGGGCGGCGTCGGAGGCGGCGTCGGCCAAAATATTGCGCACGTACAAGCTAAGCGTCAGCTGTAGCAAGGCCGCAGTTACCGCCATGACCAGCACCGCCACTAGCGACCATTCCACCAGCACCGAGCCTGCCTGGTTAGAGTGCACCACCTGGTTAGAGCGCACCACCTTAGGGTGCACTACCCGGTTAGAGCGCACCACCTTAGAGTGCACTACCCGGTTAGAGCCGCCCTGGTTAGCGCGCACTTGGCGCAGCCGGAAAGCCTGGCACGCCCGGTAAACCGGATGTAGCCCGAAAACCTGGCGCAGCCGGGCGCTAACCCATGCCAGCGACTTTAGAGATGGCATTGTTGAACACTTCCACAAGTACCTTGCCGGCAACAGTCCACAACGCCACCACCAAACCGGCGCTCATCAAGGTGACCAGCACCCAGCCGGGCACATCACCGCGCTGGGAGCCAACGGCCCCACGCAGCGCACGCAGCTTTGAGGCAGCCTTAACCACCATGTTTTTCATCAGTCATTCTCCTTTGAATTTCTTTATGGGTGCGCCCGCCCCGCCTTGAGACGGGCGTAAATTTCACAGCTTAAAGTGCAACACCGCCAATCCCGGGTAGAGCGCAAACACCACCGTTACCGGCAGCACTAGGAAAACCACCGGCACCATTTGGGCGATCTCTTTACGCCCACCCTCCTCCATCAAGGCACGGCGGGCAGCTTCACGCGCGTCATAGGCTTGGGCGCGCAACACCTCAGCCATAGGCGTGCCGCGTTCAATAGCCACAATCATGGCCTGGCAAAAGCGGCTTAGGGCCGGCAACTGATTGCGTTCAGACAGATCCTCCAGAGCCACAGCCAAGCGGCTACCGGCACGCATCTGCGACAAGGTGGCTTGCAGCTGGTCATGCATAGGCCCGCTGGACTGCATACATACGCGCTCAATCGCGTTTTGCGGACTCAGCCCCGCCCCCACCGCCAGGGCCAACAGCTCTACCGTGTCAGGCAACTGATCCACCAGCTGTTTTTGGTAGCGGCGCACCTTAACGCTTAGATACCAGTCGCGCGCAGACAGTCCCACAACCGCTGCTATCAGCGCCAACACCACTACCCCCAGCGGGGCCACATGGGTGAAACGGCTAGCTCCCACCCCAAAAGCGATGGTGGCCACCAGCGCGGCCACAGCGCAGGCCAGCTGTTGCAGACGGAAATCCTCCACACTCAGGGGGCTGTTAATGCGGTTTAGCCGACGACGCACCGAACCAGAGGAGGAACCAGTATTTTCTACGGCCCGCCCCAACTGCGCCACCAAAGCCCCCATGAAAGAGCTGAAAGAACGCGAGTTTTCCGCGCTAGCACTACGTTTACGCAGATGCACATAGGGTTCCACGCGGCTAGCCAAAGTAGGTGGGGAAGGGAAAAGGGCGCGGTAAATCAGCCACACCCCGCTAGAACCCAAGGCGCAGATAACAAAACCCAGTGCAGTTACTTGTCGCATCATCACCGCACCCGCTGTTCTTCATGCAAACGCCCCAGGCGCAGCATCAGCCAGTAGGCTCCCGCGCAGGTAAGCGCCCCAATCAGTAGCACCAGGGCACCTTGGCGGGTGGCGTAGGCACTGGCGGCACTAGGTTTAGTGGAAAGAAGCAACAGCACAATCCAGGGCGCAGCCACGGCCACCTTAGCGCCGTTAACTGTCCAAGATTGGCGGGCTTCCAGCTCGCCGCGCGTGTGTAAATCAGCGCGCAACATTTGCGAAAGTGACTGTAGTACCTGGTAAAGATCGTTGCCACCCACCTCATGAGCCAGCGCCAGGGCTTGGGCAATACGGTCAGCTACCGGGTCTGCACTGCGACGCTTGAAAGCTTCCAGCGAGTTTTCAAAGCTGGAGGAAACCGCATAGTCCACCGCAAAGGCAGCAAATTCGCCGCGCAGCTGCACCGGGCCATGCTCAGCTAAGTTAGCTAGGGCTTCGGGCAGGCTTAACCCGGCCCGGATGGAAGAAACCAGGGTGTCAATTGCGTCTGGCCACAGCGTGCGCAGCTCAGTGCGGTGTTTGCGGGCCCTGGAGTTAATCCAAACCACCGGCATGATCAAGGTGATTAGCGCAAATGCTAAAGCAATCGGCCAAGCTCCACTGACACCTAAAAAGACCAGGCCCACCACCAGCGCCCCCACCAGGCAGCCTGCACTAAAAGCAGCTGGCGAGGTTTTACCTACCCCGGCTTGACGCAAGTTGCGTTCCATGGCTTCATTTAGGCGCGTTAGGCGTGGATTAGGTTCCGAAGTGCACGCGGCCAGAATGCTTAAACACCCCAGCGCAAATATCAGGCCTATGACTATCCCCATGGGCGCTCCTGTCGCAGTAGCTCGCTTAGGTCAAAACCGGCGCGGCTAAAGCGCTGTGCATCAGGCGCCCCCAGCCCCCGACGCAGCACGCCGTCGCTATCGGTTTTATAGACACTGGCAAGCTCTATCACACCATTCTCAACGCGACCTGAAAGTGAAGCGATTTCTTCTACGCGCCGCCTGCCACTGCGATCCTGGTTTAAATGCACCACCAAATCCACGCAACTAGCTACCGTGGGCACAACAAATGCGGCAGAGACGTTTTCGCCAGCCAGCAGCGGCAAAGTGCATAGTTTCACCACGGCTTCACGCGCAGAATTAGCGTGAATTGTGGACATTGAGGGCAGCCCCGAGTTCATGGCGATCAGCAAATCCAGGGCTTCAGCTTCACGCACCTCGCCGATAAGCAACCGGTTGGGGCGCATACGTAAAGATTCTTTAATTAAGCGCCGCAGTGGAATTTCACCGCGATCTTCAATATTGGCGCTGCGCGTTTGCATAGCCACACAGTCGCGGTTACGCAGCCCCAGCTCAAAGACTTCTTCGCAGGTCACCACCCGTTCTTGGGGTGGAATGGCGGCCGCCAGGGCCCGCACCATGGTGGTTTTTCCGGCTTGCGTGGCCCCTGAAACCACCACGTTTAAACCCACGGCCACGGCGGCGTCGAGAAAGCGGGCAGCTGGGGCGGTTAAAGAACCCAAGCGCACTAGGTCGGCTGTGCGCGCCACTCTAGCTACGTGTTTGCGGATATTTACCGCCCATTTACCTGCGGTGATAGGTGGGATCACTACGTGCAGACGTTCGCCACCGCGCAGTTGGGCGTCCACGAAGGGGCTAGACAGGTCTAGACGCCGTCCAGAGGCGCGCAGCAGACGCTCAATTATTTGCTCTAATTCCTGGCTTTCGAGGATGGTGGTGGTTAGTTCGCTGCGTCCGCCGCGCGAAATAAACACCTGGCCGGGGCCGTTAACCCAAACTTCTTCAATGGAATCGTCGTCCAGGTAGCCTTGCAGCACCCCGGCGCCGGTCAGTTCGGCGCGGATTTGGCGGGAAAGCTGGTCTAAATCAACATCGCTGGGCACCAGCCCGGCATCTGCGCGCGCTACGTATTCTTCACGCACGTAGTTGATGATGTTATTGAGCTCGACGCTGTCTTTGAGCGGGTCAATTCCGGCCCGGCGCACAGCTTTGCGTACCTGCGTACCAAAAAAGTCTGTTGCCACCTTGGCCCCTAACTTCCCGCTCGATACCCCTATGAGCTGGGTAAATACCTTTCCAATTCCAGATTAACGCGCCCTTTAGTTTCCTGCATCACTTTTTTTGAACTTTGTCCGATTGTGACTTGATTGTGTCTTTCTTAAGGTAAAGCATGTGGGCATTACTTGGTACTAAAGCCCTATTTTGTTGCTGCTACTTCTTCGTCAACGACGACGGCGCCCACCTGGCACCCGCCCCGACCGGCGCTCACCCAGCCTGGCACTCACTGCGGCGTCGCCGTCGAGCTTGACCCACAGGCGCCGTCGAGACCAAACTGTGCCGGCGACGTCGGCCCTAGGACCCAACAAACCAACCCACCAGCCACGCTAGCAACAGGCGTATCACGGGGGCTTATTCCCCAAGCGGCGGCGCGGCAAGGGTGCAACCACTAAGCCGTGTTTTACGCTATAGGCATGTCTCGTGAGCGTTCCTACCTGAACCTGGCTGCGCTGGCGGTTGTTGCCGCCCCCAATGTGATCCCCGCGCGGTTGGCCCTTCCCCAGCACCGAGACGCAGATCAGACCCTCACTGGACTGATTGACGTGCAAGGACGGCACTGGGAAGTAATCCACACCACCAACCCCACCATTGGCGCCGCACTGATTGCGGAGTCGCGGGTGCTTAAACAGATTGGCCGGCGTGTAGACGGTGGCTACGTGGACTTTGACGTGCCGCGCCCTGAAGGTGGCGTGACCCTTCCAGACAAGTCGTATGTGCAGGTCCGTTCCCACATCCCCGGTCACCCACTAGCGATTGAATCCCTGCGCCCTGGCCCCGGACTGGCTGCCGGCCTGGGACGCGCGCTAGCTCAGCTGCATGAAATTCCCCCCACCCTGATCGAAGAGGCCGGCCTGCCGGTGCTCACTGCCGCCGATGTGCGCAGCAACTGGCAGTCTTTATTCGACGACGCTGCCATGACCGGCAAGGTTGATTCCAACCTGTTAGCCCGCTGGGAGTCGGCGCTGGATGAGGATCTGTGGTGGCGCTTCCACCCCGTGGTAGTGCACGGTGACCTGGCCGAAGAGAACATCATTACCGGCGGCGGCTCAATTTTGGCTTTCAAAGGGCTAAGCCAAATGCGTGTAGGTGACCCGGCTGAGGATCTGGCTTGGGTTTATTCCAGCGCCCCGATTGACACTTTGGATGTGATCGAGGAAGCCTATGACCGTGGCCGCATTGAGGGCGTGGATAAATACCTGCGGTTGCGCGCGGAACTGGTCAGTGAGCTGAACCTGGCGCGTTGGCTGCTGCACGGGGTGCGTACCAAGGATGACGCAATCATTGATGAAGCTGTAGAAATGCTCGAAGACCTGGCCGAGCAGGTGGGCGACGAGCTATTTGTGGAGCGCTCAAGGCCCATGGCGGTGGTGGCTTCCAACGCTTCGCCGGATATTTCCCCTGATGACGATAGCGACGACAGTGCTTATAGCGACGACGGCGATGACATGTCTGGCGACAGCACTTACGGCACTGATTACGACTCTGATGCCAAGACAGTTGGTAAAGAAGCTAATTACGACGACGCCGGGAACTATGCGAGTGCTGACAGCGCAGATGACTATCACACTGCGGATGGCTACAACACTAATGCGGGGGGCCAAGACGAGTCCGGCTCTGGGACTAGGGCCGATGAAGACTACTACGACGATTTAGATTACGAGTCCTACTCTGGCAACTACGGTAGCTCTTCTGGCCATGACGAAGAAAAACAGCCCGAAGCTAAGAAGTCTGAGAAGCTCAGTGTTGGCGCTCTGGGTTCAAAACTTAGCGCTAGCTTTAGTTCGAGGTTCAGCGCTGGCACTTGGCGCGGGCGAGAACCCAGCCCGGAGAGCAGCTCTACCTTGGATCTAAATACCGGGGGCCGCAGCGCAAAAAGCGCACAAGATGCAGCAGAGCAAACCCCGGATGTTCACAGCCCAATCATGGGGCTTAGCGCAGCTAGCCCAGATCTAGGTTTTGACACCTCAAGCCTGGGTATTGCACGCAGTCCTTATAGCCCCTACAGCCCGTACACGCCTGCAAGTGCGCAGATCGAAATCGTCAGTGAAGAAAAGTTTACTGGCGGCGTCGATCTGCTGGCCCAGCGGGAGAAGAGCGCTAAAAACCAGGCCTGGGCGCGGCGTCGTACAGCCACACCAGACACGGCCACGGAGATCTACCGCATGGACACAGCGCCGATTGAAACTGAGGAGCGCTGAGCTTTCCGGCTCAGCATTTGATAACTGTGGGTCACATTTTGAAATGCCGCCCACAAATACTGACATTTCATCCCTTCCCTATAAAACCCCATGGAATTTTTATAGGGAAGGGATGATTTTGCCTGTGTTTGTTTACCTGTGTTTGTTTACCTGAGTTAGTGCTGAGCACGCAGGGTTTCTAGGCGCTCCTTGAAGACATCTAGGCCAATGATTTGGCGCGGTCGCAGCTCATCAACATGGCCGTCTTGCACATACACATAGGCCGCGCGCACCTGGCTGATATCCACACCTTGGCTGGCCGCCCAGGCATGCACATACAGCGAAAGCTGATCTACCCGCACGCGCTGACCACCGGTTTTCCAGTCCACAATCAGCCACTGGGCGCGGCCTTTTTCAACCGCTTTAAACACGGCGTCAATACGGCAACGCACATTGAATCCAGCCAGCCTAATTTCCTGGTCAATTTCGGTGGCGTAGGGACTATAGCCTTGCAGTATCTCCAGGTCAGCGACGTTATCAAGCCAGTCGTTAACCTGCTTGCGGTCAGCGGGGCTCAGGCGGTCACTGCCGGCTTCAGCTAACGAAAGCAAAGTGCCTTCACTGTTTAGACGCTGCGACATTTCCTCATGGAAGGCTGTACCTAACCGCGCTGCCTTGGAAGGTGGCGGCGGCAAGGGGCGACGTAAAGACATGATGAAGTCTTCTTTACCCACTTTGGCCATGGCCGTGGCAGCCAGGTGACTAGGCAAAACAATTTCCTGCCCGTTTTCTTGGCGGATTTGGCGCTCTTGCAGCAGCAGGCGGGCTTGGCGCCACCAATCATCAAGCTGCGGCGCTAAACCTTCCGGTATTTGTAAAGCCTCTTCGCAGCCAGCACCCTGGCAGCCGCCCGCCGCGCTGACTAGGGCAGCTGCGCGCAGCCGCAAACTCAGCCCAGCCTGCTTGCCCAGCACAGCTTGGCCCGGCGCATCTGCAACACCTGGCTCTTCCAGGCCGGCCAGGGCGTCGAGCTGGTGCGGCCATACAGACACCGAACTTTGGTCTAAGGCGCGATTGCTTAAATCATCGTCGCGTTCATCATCTGCTAGGAACTGCACCATCTGTGAACGCTCTAGTTCTTTCAAAAACCGGCTGGTCATCTTGGGGGTCTTTGAAAGCGCCGCATAGTGGCTGGTAGTCAGCAGCAGCTGGCTGCGGGCCCGAGTGTAGGCCACATAGGCCAGGCGCCGCTCCTCAGCCACCTCCCATTTACCAAGCTCACTGCGGTATTCCTCGCCGGCAGCCAAAATCGCATCTTTACCGGCCTGGGGGCTAAGCCCAATAAATGGGCACGGCGGCAGCGAGTCATAGTCGCGACGCAGGGTATGGGGGAATTCGCTCACCTGGGTGATCCAGCTGTTTGCCAGCACCGTGTAGTCCTCTTTAGGCCGGCTACGGTAGCTGGGGAAATTGGCTTCCACCAGGCCGGGAACCACCACTATGTCCCATTCCAAACCTTTGGAGGCGTGCACGGTTAGCACTTGCACCGCGCCGGGGGCGGGCTCAACTTCGGGTAGTTCCAGCCCGCGTTCTTGGTCTTGGGCCGCGTTTAGCCAGCCTAAGAACACTTGCGCCCCAGCTTCAGGGTTTTGGGCTTTGAACGACGTCGCCTGGGCTCGCAGCGCTGCTAGCGCCCGCGCCCCCACCTCATTTACATCCACGCGCGCAGCAGCTTCAACATCCAACCCCAGGGCGCGCTCAGCCCAGGAGATGAAGTCCACCAGTTCCAAGTTGGCGGCCCCATTAGCTTCTTGCAGTATGCGCCCTAGGCGTTTGGCTTGGTATAGGCCCGCCGGTGACAGCGCGCAGGCATATTTTTTGCAGAAAGCTTCAAATGCCCCAAAGTTAACCACTATCTCGCTTAGGGCCTCAGCTAGCAGCGGCTCAGCGCTACTTTGCCCAGCGCTGGCGCGGGCGTTAACCAGTTCGCGGGCAAAGCTCCACACCACGTCTAGATCGGCGGCGTCGATCCCTACCAGGTCAATTAGCCGCATTAAGCGGTCGGCGCTGGTGGGGTCTAAGGCCACGCTCATCAGGGCGCGCACGTCAGCCACTTCGGGCACATCCAGCAGGCCACCTAAACCCACCACCTCTACCGGGATGCCACGCTCAATCAGGGCGGCCACGATCGGGGTGAATTGGCTGCGGGTACGGCATAGCACCGCCATGGATTTGCTTGGAGACCAACGCTGAGCCAGGAATTTGGCGATCAGCTCAGCCTCGGCCAGGCCATCTTGCACTCTGGCAGCCCACACTTTGCCGCGCTCATCGCCCACCCCGGGGCGTTTAACCAGTTTTTCTACTTTCACCTGACCACTGGCACGCAGCGGGTCACTGATGCGGTTGGCTGCCTGCAAGATTTGTGGATCGTTACGCCAGGCAGTGGATAGTTGCAGCACCGGGCCGGCGCCGTTGCTGAAGTGGCGGTGGAACTGGCCTAGCGCCGCTGAGCTGGCGCCGCGCCAACCATAAATGGCCTGGTTGGGGTCACCCACAGCCACCACTCCGCACCCGGCAAAGAGGCTGGAGAGCAAAATGGTTTGCGCCACCGAGGTGTCTTGGAACTCATCTAGCAGCACCGCTTTGAAGCGGTCACGGTATTGGGCGATTACGCGCGGCCCCACCCGCTCATCAGTAACGATCCGGCATGCCAGTGCCACCTGGTCGCCAAAGTCCACCAGTGAGTTTTCACGTTTGTAGTCAATGTAGCGCTCCACCAGATCCAGCACTTGGATACGTTTGGTCATGGCTGGCAGGCTTTTGGCGTCAATGGCTTTGGCTGCCCCGCGCACTGAGCGCAGGTCTTTTAGGTTCTGGCCCAGATCTGCCATCAGTTCGCGGGCTTCATCTACGCTAAGTAAATTTTCGTTAAGCGAGTTGGCTACCTGCAGGGCTAGTTCGGTGGCTGAATCTAGGGAACTGAAGGGTTCTTCAAATTCTTGGCCCCAGTTTTCCATCAGCTCATACATGATCTGCCAGGAGCTGGCGGGGGTCAGTACGGCGGTGTCGGTTTCCAGGCCTACTTCCAGGCCCCATTCGCGCACTAGGGAGCCGGCAAAGGAGTTGTAGGTGGCTACGGTGGCCTCCCCCGCCACTGCTGTGAGCTCTTGGACTTGGCTGTTGCTGCCCCCTGCCTCGGCAGCCGTGGATGGGCCGGCAGCTGTGGACGGGGCGTCAGCTGACGCTGACTCATCAGTGTTAGAGCGAGTACTTGACGGTGTCCAGCCAGGATAGCGATACAGCTGGCCGAGCCGGTTTTCGATGCGTTCGCGCAGCTCATGGGTGGCTTTACGGGTGAAGGTTAGACCCAGTACTTGGCTAGGGTCCACCTGCCCACTGGCCACCAGGTAGGTTACGCGCGCACTCATGGTGGCGGTTTTACCTGAGCCGGCCCCGGCCACCACCAAAGTTGGTTTTAGGGGCGCAGTAATTACCTTCTCTTGCTGATCAGTGGGCATATGCTTTTCACCCAACGCCGTAAATAGCTGAGCAGGGGTTAAGCGTTGCGGCGGCGCTGGTAGGGCCAGGAACTGGGCCCCGGCTGCCGGTTTTGGTGCGCTCATAGGTAGTTCCGATCGCTTAGGGCGGGGCAGAAATCTTGGTAGGCGCAGTGGCGGCAGTGTTCGCCGGTGCGCGCCTGATAGCTGGGCCCTAAACTATCGCGGGCGGCGGCGCTGATCAGGTCCGTGTCCCAGCCTTGGCCAGTTTCTAGGTAGTCACTGGGGGCTAGCTCGCGCGAGCCGGGATAGGTTAAAGCATCCACCTGGGCTTTTTTGTTTTCTTTACCCAGCATGATGAGCGCCCCGCCGTGCACGTTTTCGCCGCGTGCCTGCAGGGCTACACGGTAAGTGGCCAGCTGAGCGTTGGTTTGGGCGCCGGCAGAGTCCACACTGGCACCGGTTTTAAAGTCGATTACGTCTATGCCTTGACTGGTGTGTTCTAGGCGGTCTGCGCGCCCGGAAATTTTGATTTTAAGCGGGGCACCATCCACTTCTAGTTCCACCTGAGCGCGCACTGGGCACTCCACTTCTACCTGCATGTTTGCGGGACTGTTGGCCAGGTAAAGGGCCAGGTTTTCCACCATTTTCTCTACCCGCTGGTTTTCTTGGCGCCCATACCAACCCCCGGGTAGCTGCAGGCTGGAGCGTTCACGATAGAACAGGTCTAGTAGCTGTTCGCGGCTCAGCCCATGTTCTTGACCTTGCTGGGCCAGCCAGTGGATTAGCGCCCCAATCTGCTGGGCGCTGGAGCTTGCCGGCGAGCCCCCGTGGCGTTGCAGGTACCAGCGCAACGGGCAGGTTTCAATGTTTTCCACGTCTGAGGGTGAGAGCCTAGCCCCGCGTTGGCGGGCTTGGTTTACGCGCTGGGCTTGCAATTGTTTAAGGGCGACGACGGCGTGGGCGGCCACCTGCGTGCCCAGGCGGTCTTGGCTTTCTAGCTGGGCAGGCAGCTCGGTGAGGAATTGACTGGCCCCAGCGATCCCCAGCCAGCTGCGTGGATCGGCTCCGGGCACCCCACGCTGGGCCAGAGCGGCTAGTAGCGCGGCGATTTGTGGGGCCTCGGTACCGTTGTTGTGTTTTAAATCAAGCATTAATTGCCGACGTAGCGTAGCTACCAGGCCGCGCAGAGTGTAGGCACCGCCGGGCTGGATTGGCTCAATCGGAACACCGCTTTGACGGCTTAGATAGTTGAAGAAACTGGAGGGTCCCTGCTCGCCACCATTAACTGCACCCAGCCACAGTTGACTGTTGGCCCGTGACATGGCGGCCACCAGCAGGCGCATCTCATCACTGCAAATCTGGGCACGGGCTTGAGCCAGGGCCTGTGGGTCTGAACTGGCGGTTAAGCTAGCTAAGTTGACAGTGTCAGCTATGCGTTGGGAGACAATGTCGGTCAGTAAACCGGTTTGGGTGAGGCTGTCACGTAGACGCAGGTTAGGCCACACGCCGTCGTCGACACCTAAAACCGCCACAAACTCCCACTGACGCCCCGCACAGGCCGCCACCGTCAGCACCGAAACACCCTGTGGACGCGCCCCTAGAGCCGCCACCGAGTCTGAGGCCACCTGCTGGGCTTCTAGCTCATCAAGGAACTGTTGGCCGGGGGCTGAGGGGTTGCGTTCACTCCACACCTCTAGACGTTTAAATAGGGAAATAACCACGTCCAAATCATGATCGGCGCGTTGGCGTAGCAGCGAGTCGGCCTCAATATCTAGGGCCAGTTGACGCCAGTATTGGGCTTTGCCGCTGGCCTGCCAGGCCCCCCACACCAGGGCCTCTAGCCCTTCGCTGCGTTCTTTAGCCAGGGCTTCATTAATGGCTTGGGCTACTTTAGCTTTGGCTGCCAAGGTAGGGGCTGCTTCTAGCTGGTCAAATAGCTCAGTGTCGCTAAGCACCCGGATGCTTAGGTGGTCTGGACTCTCCCCCAAAATGCGTCGCAGCCGGCGCAGCTCAATGGCACTAAAACCCACCAGGGGACTTAGCAGCAGGGCGCGGGCTGCTTCTTCTTGCACCACGGGCACGCCCAGTAGCTGCTCTAGGGCGGCGCGGGCGCAGTCAAGTAGGGCCTTCGCGGCTGGTTCACTGCGCAGCAGTAGGGCAGGGGTGTCTGGGGCTAGGGGTACTCCGCCTCGACGTAGTTCTTGACGGATCAGCTCCACCGAGCTGCTTTGGCGCACAATCACCGCCATTTGCCCCCAGGCCAGGCCTTGCTCTAGATGCAGTGAGCGCATATGTGCGGCCACGGCACCCACTTGGACAGTGTCATCTGGGGCTATTTTGAAGCACACGCTTTGGCTGTTTTGCGCCAAATGCTGGTAGTTTGGGCGGCGTTGGCTGATGCATCCGGCTACCTGTACTTGCTGCACGGCCAGTTCAATTAGAGCAGCGATTTGGCGTGAGCCGCGATGTACTTGCGGCAGGGTTAGGGCCACGGCGTCAAAGTCGCGTGCGGCGCTGGCCAGCATTAGTGGATCACCGCCACGGAAGGTTTCAACCGCCTCGTCGGGGTTGCCTAGCACCACTATTTGGGTGCTGCGTCCGTCCTTGTGCTCGACGTCGCCGGGGCTAGTCACGCCGACGTCGCCGGGCTCCCCCGCACCAGTGGCGTCACCAGATCCATTCGCACTGCTGTGGCTGCCAGGTCCTTGCGCGCCACTGGCGCCACCGAGGCCAGCGCTTGGCATCTGGCCAGCCGACCAGCCTTGTCCCTCAGCCTCGCCAAGGTTTAGGGCAGCTAAAGCGTGCAGTAGGCGGGCGGTGGCCGCTGTGCAGTCTTGGTAGTCGTCTACCACTACCAGATCTGGCAGCTGCGGCGGAGCGGTTACATCGGCTTGATACCAATGCTCTAGCGCATATAGGGCCCGATCTTGCAGGCGGGCAGTGTCTAGTTTCAGCGCCATGGCCCGGTTGGCGGCGCTGATGTCACTTTGGCTGTCCCACAGTTTTAACAGTGGCGCCGCCTCACACCACAACTGTACCTGGGCGGCCTGGCCCAGTTGCTCTAGCAGCTGGTAGTCAACCCCCAGCTCACCGCAGCGCGAGAACAGGTTACGGATTTGGGCGCGAAAACCGCGTGTTTGGGTTACTTCAGCTGGTTGAGACCAGCTGACCTGGCCAATTAGCTGCTCTAGGGCGGCGTCCTCATCAGCGCCCATCAGCAACACCGGGGCTGGCAGGGGTTGTAGACGCTGGCTAAACCACTGGCTTAGGATGCGCAGCGCAAAAGCCGCCGGGGTAAACACGCGCGGGGTGTCCACCTGCACCGACGCCGCCGGGGCGGCCCCCGCAGCATCCTGGGTATAGGTTTGGGCTGACGCCGCCGGGCCGGTCTGGGCCGGGCCGGACTTATCCGCTGGGACGCCTGAGTCTGCCGCCGGGCCGGTCTGAGCTGGGCTGGGTTGAGTTTGGGGTGACTGCGACGCCGCTTGGGCCTGGCGGCTGGCCAGCTGGGTTTGGGCCTGCACCAAATAGGTGCGCAGCTGATCTGCACGCACGCGTGTGGGGCTAAGCAACACTGCTTGACGTCCCTGCGCCACCGCCTGGGCCACCAGGGACACCGCTAAAGTAGTTTTGCCACTGCCTGGCGCCCCCAAAGCCACCAAATTTCGCCCTTCGCCAACTAGCTGGGAGGCTTTATTGGTGAAAGCGTCTGGTTGTGGCAGCTCAAAGCGCTGCGACGGCGGCGTTAAGCAGAATTTGCTCATGTAACTATTGGAACACAGCTTATACACGCCAATTCGTGTATTTTTTGCATTGCAGTAGCATTATGTAAGTAAATTTCCCGCATTCCCTGCCGGCCCACTACTTCTTTACTAGGAGCTTTACATGCAGGTCACCATCGGCATCACCAACGTTGCGCGCGAGCTAACCTTCGAGACCAATGACAGCCAAGAGCGCGTACTTTCCACCATCAAGGCCGCTCAGGGCTCCCCCGCCGTAGTTCTCGACGACGACAAGGGCCGCAAGGTTTACGTGCCCACCTCCGCTATTGCCTACGTAGTGCTGGGTGAAAGCGAGCCGCGTCGCGTGGGCTTCGCCCTCTGATTCTTCAGGCGCCTTCTTTAGACTGCTGCTGGGCGCCACTTTTTAGGCGCCCTAGGCGCCGCGCCGCCAGCTAGAGGCGCGCACAAAACCCCACCAGCCTATGAACTGCCTCCCGTTTCTTGGACATCGAAATTGAAGTCCAGGGAATGGGAGG
>ERZ773050.10-NODE-10-length-152777-cov-5.319613_pt1 | contig 152777 bp, 147 predicted proteins | sample MGYA00580632_ERZ773050 | MGnify/ENA primary metagenome ERZ773050 (study PRJEB29015, sample SAMEA2738123) | human oral metagenome | biome: human oral; feature: human-associated habitat; material: saliva | place: China | collected 2166 ... | reverse complement strand
ATGCTTTCCAAAGAGTGAACCAGAAAAATAGGCACCCGTATCACAAAAGAAACAACCAATTAATACAAAGATAATTGTTAAAAATCCTGTTTTGGCACCGTCTTGATAAATGACTGAGATGCAACGTAGACCTAATCCTAATAAGATAGACATCAATAATGTATACGCTGTTAAATCACTACTTTCATTTTCACGTAGCAATTCTGTAACAAATAATACGATTACCCAAACTGCAAGGATGGCTGGAAACATTGAACGATTGATGTAGTACATTGCCATCACGGCAGCTAATGTCATCAAAGATAAGAACCAATGTTTCTTTTGGTCAGTTAACGATGCAATCTCAAGAGAACCTAATGCACTTACAAGAATCAAAAGCGCCTGTAATAAGTCCCCACCAAAATAGAGCGGTGGTGCTACAACAAGAATAATCACAAACGCAACAATTGTTTTTAATTTCATTTTAGACATTCTTAACTCCTCCAAATCTTCGATCACGATTTTGATATTCTTCTAGGCAGCGCTTTAATACTTCTGGCGTAAACTCTGGCCATGATTCTGGCACAAACTCTAACTCCGCATATGCAATCTGCCATAATAAATAGTTCGAAATACGTTGTTCGCCACTTGTACGAATTAAAAGATCAACTGGCGGGAAATCCTTTGTCATCATATATTGATCAAAGTCTTTCTCTTCTATATCCAGTGAAGCTTTACCATCCACAACATCCTGTGCGTACTTTCTAGCCGCAAGTAAGATTTCTCGTCTAGAGCCATAGTTCATACAAATGTTAAGTGATAAGCCGTGATTATCTTTTGATTCTTCTTCAGCATCACGTAATACCTTTTGTGTTGCCTTTGGTAACATATCCAATTCTCCAATCATACGCATACGGAAGCCTCTATCTAAGAACTCCTGCATATACTTCTTAAAGAAGAATGCTGGTAATTTCATAATGTAGTTTACTTCATCAGCTGTTCGTTTCCAGTTCTCAGTTGAGAAAGCATAGAGTGTCAGATATTCAATTCCCATCTCATCTGCCGCAATTGCGATGGTACGAACATTATCACTTCCGACTAGATGTCCTGCTGTACGAGGTTTTCCTTGTGCCTTGGCCCATCTACCATTGCCATCCATGATAATCGCTAAGTGTTTACATGTATTCATATCAATTCTCCACTAACTATCTTATTATACCTTTTTACTACAAAAAAATCAGCCTGATACACAGACTGATCATAAAGTATAGTTTGAGATTAAACTTTTAATACTTCAGCACTCTTAGCAGCTGCTAAATCATCGATCTTCTTAACATACTTGTCAGTAAGCTTCTGAATTTCATTTTCGCAGTCCTTTTGAGTGTCCTCATCCATTGTCTTATCCTTCTTTACGACAGACATTGCGTCACGGCGGATATTACGGATTTGAATCTTGCATTCTTCACCCATCTTATCAACCTTCTTTGTCATTTCCTTACGTGTTTCACCTGTTAATTGTGGAACTGTTAAACGCACAACTGTTCCATCATTTGATGGTGCAATACCTAAGTCTGCTTCATTACAAGCATGTTCAATTGCCTTTAAACTACTTGGGTCATAAGGCTTAATGACAAGTGTACGACCTTCAGAAACAGATAAAGCAGCAATCTGATTTAGTGGTGTTGGAGAACCATAGTAGTCCACTTCAACACGGTCTAACATCTTAACGTTAGCTGCACCTGTACGTACTGTATTTAATTCTGATTGTAGATGTTCGATAACCTTATCCATCTTTACTGCGCTGGAATCAACGATTGCGTATGCCATTATTACTTCTCCTCCTTATTAATGATTGTTCCAATCTTTTCGCCCTTCATTGCTTTGACGATATTGTCCTTTTCATTCATGTTAAATACCATGAGTTCCATGTCGTTATCCATGCACATACTTGTGGCAGTGGAATCCATAACTTGTAGACCCTTGTTTAATAACTCCATATATGTTAGATGTGTATACTTCTTCGCATTTGGATCCTTCTTAGGATCTGCACTGTAAACACCGTCTACACTATTTTTAGCCATTAAGATAACTTCAGCTTTAATTTCACTCGCTCTTAAAGCTGCTGTTGTATCGGTTGAGAAATATGGACTTCCAGTTCCTCCACCAAAGATAACAACTCTACCCTTTTCCAAGTGGCGAATCGCTCTACGCTGAATAAATGGTTCAGCAACCTTAGACATTTCAATACTTGTCATTACCCTAGTATCAACACCGACACCCTCAAGAGATGATTGTATTGCTAGAGCATTGATAACAGTTGCTAACATGCCCATATTGTCGCCTTGTACGCGATCAATTCCTAATCCTTCAACTACTTTTCCGCGGATGAAGTTACCTCCACCAACAACGATAGCAATTTGAATTCCTAATTTCTGTGCTTCTTTGATTTCCAAAGCAAGATTTTGTAAAATGCTTGGATCAAAGTTCTTTTCATTCCCTGCTAAAGCTTCTCCACTTAGTTTCAACAGAACTCGTTTATACATGATGTTTTTCCTCCATATGTATTTCTATAGTATTATAGCATTGCTAGAAAGAGTTTTCATTCCTTTTTATATATGTTTAAATGATAACAGCGAGGTTATTCTATGACACAGTACGCAATTGCTGATATTGGCTCTAATACCATCGTCTTATTAGTCTATGAGATGGTCGAACATTCCCCTACAGCTATCTTACATATTTCTTCTACAGCACATCTAATTGACTATGTTGATGGAGATAGAATTATATCAAAAGAAGGAATTTATAAAGCAACTGAAGTATTACAATCCTACGCAGATAAACTAGATGAAATGCAAGTACAGTATCGCTTTGCGGATATTACAGAACCATGCCGCATTCAAAACCAAGAAGAACTCGTACAAGCTCTTCAAATGACAGGATGGGATATTTACCCACTGAGTGGAAATGAGGAAGCACTCTATGACTTCTTAGGTACAAAATACTCCTATCCAAATCTTACAAACGGCATCGCATTCGATGTTGGTGGCGGTTCTACTGAATTAATTTCATTTAAAAACGGACAACCAATCGACGCGATGAGTTTCCCACTTGGATGTGTACGTCTACGTCATCTTCCAATTGATACTCCAGAATGTGAAAGAGAAATTCTTTCTGCACGCAGAGAATACCCTTCTCTTAATATCACTTGTGAGGAGTTGATTGGCATTGGTGGAACAATGCGTGCAGCAGGCAAAGTGTATCAAGCCCTCTTCCACGAAGAATTAACTATTGAAGTTACAAAACTTCAAGAGATATTCGATAAGTTATGCATGCATGATTGTGCTTTTGAAGCAGCCATGAAAGCAAATGTTGACCCTAGCCGTCAACCAGTCTTTCTTCCTGGATTACATATGATTTTAGAAATTGCTAGAATCTATCGAGCAAAGCGTATTCTTATTTCTAAAACTGGTATCCGTGAAGGTTTCCTTCAGATTCGATTAGAAGAAAAAAGTTAATGTTGGAATTTAAAAAAACTCTTTACCTATTCGTAAAGAGTTTTTATTTTACTAATTTGAATATTTTTTACGCTTGGAAGCAGCTATCACAACAAAGATTGCAGATAATAATGTTAGTAGTGCATATGACATTACATGACTATTATCACTTGTCTTTGGAGTTGGGGTTGGGGTTGGGGTTGTCGTAGGTGTTGGAGTTGGGGTTGTCGTAGGTGTTGGAGTTGGGGTTGGGGTTGTCGTAGGTGTTGGAGTTGGCGTAGGTGTTGGTGGATCGATTGGCTTTTTATTTGTAACTGTAAAGCCATCCGTAGTATTTCCTGTATATTCTACATCGAACTTCTTACCATCTAACTCAATTACGCTAGCAGTTTCACCTACTTCTTTTATAGTATATGCAACTTCTGAACCATCATTGTTGTATTTCTGTAAACCTGTAAATACGTGCTTCCAACTGTTCGCTTCATTTAATTCAACCGTTTCAACTTCTTCACCATTTGCTAGTAATGTAACCTTAGCACTATCTGCAATATCTCCATCCCATTTCTTTTCAACTGGAATATCGATTAAATCAGTAGTATTTGTATTTGTAATCGTAAAGCCATCCTTATGATCACCAGTGATTACAGTATTATATCCAGCAACTGGATCTTCTTTTACGTAATACTCATAGATAACAGGATCTTCACCTTCTACGGTATAGAATTCATATAGATCTTCAAAGGTATGTTTCCAATTATTTGCTTCATTTAATTCGACTGTTGCGACTTCTTCATCATGTTCTGTTACTACATTCTTATAGAAACTCCAGTCAAATTCAACAGTCTTAAATTTGCGACATAAAGTTACATTTACAGGTCCTTGAATCTTACCTTCCCACTTCTTTTGAACATTAATGTCAATAACAGAGCGGTTTACAATTGCGTTGATTACACGACCGCTAATTAGTTTATTAATATATTCTGTCTTATAGCCAGGAACAGGAACTTCCTCAACTGTATAAACAATCTCATGACCATCATTTTCATCGTATCTTAGGTAATCACGGAAATATCCAGTCCATCCATCTTCCTTCGTAATTTGCATTGTTCCTACAACAACGCCATCAGCTAAAAGATTAACTGTAATAGCATTCGGAACAGCTACGATAGACTTCTTTAGATTTTCTTCACGTCTTTCTTCAGCAGACATTTCCTCTAATGGAGTTTCTTCTGAAGTATCTCGTGCTCCTGCAAGCACATCATCATCAGCATCTAAAGCATCAGATTCAACGAGAAGTTCATTTAATTTCTCTGTATCATAGGTGACAGAGTTTTCAGATTCTGATGAATTAAGGGACACCATCGTCGGTGGATCTGCTGGACTAGGAGTTCCAGGAATAACGAATACCGGAATTTCATTCCACATCTTTCCAACTTCAATATCGATAAGTGATTTGTTTTCAAAGATAAATCCTGATTCTACATCACCTGTTAGAACTGTCTTAAACTTAAAATTATTCCAACCATATAAATATGATTCAAAGAAATCTTGTTTTACAGTATATTCAATTTCCTTACCATCAGAATCATACTTAGGTAAGTTATTGAAATCAACTTGCCATGCATTTAACTGGCTACTAATGTAGCCATTTACTTCTTGATAATTGTATGGGTCACGAACTTTATTAATTTTCTCTACACCATTCGCAAATAAACGAATAATGACAGCTGGTTTATCATTTCCAGTCCAAGTACTTCTAACGAAAAAACTAACTTTCGCATTAGGATCGATCGCTGTACTTGGTGTTGTCGTAGGTGTTGGCGTCGGAGTAGCTACTGCTGGTGTACTACCAGGAGTAGATGTTGTAGTTGTTACAGTAGTACCCGGTGTGGTCGAATCAATCGCATTAACAGAATAGTTAACACTCAATAACATTATAAAAGCACACAAGATTACAAATATCTTTCGAAGTTTTTTCATATTCATACGATATAGCCCCCCCTGTTTTCATAAATGAGTGTGGACATACTCAATTTCTATTCACAAATTGATATTTACAAGGACCCCGCCTTGATAAACACCAGTATTTCAGATAAAGAAATAAAGCAACATATAATACCACAATATTTATCTACAATATTCTACTTTGTAAAATATTTTATGTACACTGTAACGCTCACATCTTAAGATTTTCTTATAAAAGGTTGATTTATGTAACAAATATTACGGAAATGTTAATGTATAAGCTACTGTTTTTACTTAATACTACAGCCTGCTAAATTCTCATTTTGCATTAAGTACACAACTAAATTTTATCGTTAATTATCACTTAAAACAACATAAAAAGTTGTACTTTTCAATTTTATATGAATATAAAAAGAGAACAACTTGCACGTTGTTCTCTCTGATTGAGCAATTTCTTACTTAGCCATTGCTGCTACTTCAGCAGCAAAGTCGTCCTGCTTCTTTTCAATACCTTCACCTACGATGTACTTAACGAACTTAACAACTTCAGCGTTGTTTTCCTTTAAGTACTGACCGCACTTGAGGTTAGAGTCTAAGAAGTATTCCTGGTCAACTAAGCACATATCCTGTAATGCCTTAGATACACGACCTTCAATGATTCCAGCCTTAACCTTTTCAGGCTTGTTTGCAAGGCTTTCATCATTTGCCATGATTCCTTCTTGAACTTCACGTTCATGAGCTACAACTTCCTGTGGCATTTCATCACGTGATACATATGTTGGGTTCATAGAAGCAACTTGCATTGCCATATTCTTAGCAACCTGAGCATCTGCTGTACCCTTAACAACTGTAACAGCAACGATACGTCCACCCTGGTGTGTATAAGAACCAAATAATTCGTCATCGCTCTTTTCAACGATTTCAAATCTTCTTAATGTAATCTTTTCTCCAATTACAGCAACTGCAGCAATGAATGAATCATTCAATGTACCTTCTGCTGTAGGAAGAGCTAATGCCTCTTCAACAGTCTTAGCGTTAGAATTGAAGATAGTCTTAGCAGCTTCATCTAATAGAGCTAAGAAACGATCATTCTTAGCAACGAAGTCTGTCTCAGAGTTAACCTCTAATACAACAGCCTTGTTACCTTCGATTAAGATCTTAGCTAAGCCTTCAGCAGCAATTCTACCTTCCTTCTTAGCAGCCTTAGCAATACCCTTTTCACGAAGCCAGTCAATAGCCTTCTTTATATCGCCTTCGCATTCTGTAAGAGCCTTCTTACAGTCCATCATTCCTGCGCCTGTTAATTCACGCAATTCTTTTACTTGAGCAGCTGTGATTGCCATTTTTACTTAGCCTCCTCAGTAGCTGGTGCTGTTGTAGCTTCTGCTTCAGCAGCTGGACGTGTTGTCTGACGGTTTCCGTTAGCGTCTCTACGGAATACACGGCGTTCGCCATTGTAGTTTCCACGACGTTGAGCCATCTGAGCACGACGTTCTTCGAACTTCTGTCTTCTCTTACGTTCATATTCAGCAGCCTGCTGTTCAACGTTGATGATTACATCCTTCATTGTGATGTCTTCAGCTGTCTCATCTTCTTGGTGAGCAACTTCTAATACACCACCCTTAGCTTCTAAGATAGCGTCAGCAATTACGCTTACCATTAACTTGATAGAACGTACTGCATCGTCATTTGAAGGGATTGGGAAGTCTACTAAATCTGGATCAGCATTTGTATCGATTAAAGCGAATACAGGGATGTTTAACTTACGTGCTTCAGCTACTGCGTTGTGCTCTTCTAATGGGTCTACAACGAAGATTGCATCTGGCAACTTCTTCATTCCCTTGATACCGCCAAGGAAGTTTTCAAGTCTTTCCTTCTTCTGTAAGAGAACTGCTTGTTCCTTCTTTGTGTAAACTGCTAACTGTCCATTTGCTTCCATTTCTTCAATCTCTAATAACTTCTTGATTGACTTCTGGATTGTGCGGAAGTTAGTCATTGTTCCACCTAACCATCTCTGGTTGATGTAGAAGCTTCCACTTCTTAATGCTTCTTCAAGAATTGTTGCCTGAGCTTGCTTCTTAGTTCCTACGAATAAGATCTTTCCACCATCTTCAGCAATCTTCTTTAAAGCGTTATAGGCTACTTCTAATTTAGCCTGTGTCTTTGCTAAGTCGATGATATATACACCATTCTTAGCTGTGTAGATGAACTGCTTCATCTTTGGGTTCCACTTGCGTGTCTGGTGACCAAAGTGTACGCCGTTCTCTAACATTTTCCTCATTGAAACAACAGTCATATTTTCTATTTACCTACCTTTCCGTTGTTTTCCACCACAGTTTCGAACACCATCAACATACGGCATGTTCTTAGCGAACCCATATGCACGGGATAATGAATTCACTGTGTGAGAAGTACATCTTCCTTTTGCATAACAAAAGTACAAAAGATGCCATTCATGATATTAGCATAAAACCCTATAGAAGTATAGGGTTTTATACAATTTTTTATATCATAAACAGCATCCCAGCTTATTACATCAATTATTCTCTATCATAATTGTCTTATCTTTCAAATTTGCTATTTTATTTGCATAACGTTGAAGATTTTTATTGTGCGAGATAATTAATACTATCTTATTTTTAAGTAATGGCAGGATTTCATCAAAAGCCTTTGTCTCTGTATCAGCGTCCATCGAACTTGTTACTTCATCCATGATGATAACATCCACATCTTTACAATTTGAAATTAATCTTCCTAATACAATTTTCTGCTTGTCACCACCAGATAGATTTGTTCCATCAGACGTGAGCTTTAGATTTTCTATTCCAACAAATTTATCAAAAAATGACATTTTTTCGTATTCTTGATTTGCATCAGCATTTAATTCAATATTATCTTTTACTGTTCCATTAAAAATTGAATTCATTTGCGATATATATGCCACTCTCTTTCGCAGTGAAGATAAGAGAATTTTCTTTTGTTCAATACCATTGAAGAAAATATTGTCCGCATCCACAAAACCCATTAATGATTTTACAAAGCTTGATTTTCCAGTTCCAGTTTCTCCAGAAATAAATACAATATCTCCTTGGTTAAATGTCATGTTTATATTTTGGATTAAGATATTCTTTTTGTATTGAATTGTTGTTCCTTTGAATTCAATGTTTCTAATATGATCAATTTCATCTCCACCCAATCTCTCTAAATTATTTTCGATATCATTTGTCAAGAATTCAAAAGAAGCATTCACATCTTTCATATTTACATTTAATGACACCAAATCATTAAATGCCTCAAAACAGATAACAATAATCATAATATCAAACAGGAACATGGACATATCTATACTATTATTTGCAAGTAAGATTGCTAATACCAAGTACATGACATACTGAAGATTTGTAATAATACTATTTAAAACATAATAGAAATTTCCTGCATATGTATTGATATCTGTTGTTACACGATGAATATCATGTACATTTTGATTTAGGATACTTTGTATTTTGCTAGAACTACCAAATTGTTTAATAAATTCAACATTATTAAAAATAGAAATATTATCCGCAAAGCGTGAAGCACACACATCTTGAAGTATCTTACTTTTCTTAGATAGCTGAATATTTAGAACTTTGTATCCGTTATACTGAATTACTAGCAACAATCCCAGTATTCCAATTAACAACAAACTATCTTTGCCAATCAACACCAAGCACAAAATAATCGTTAAAATTGTTTTAATATAATCTGGAATTGTTGTAAGAATAAAATCCGCAAAGTTATATACTGCTGTACCAATTCTCTCAATATAGTATGCCGCACCCTTTTCATTGTATTTTTGGCATACTACCATTGTTAATTCATTAAAAATCTCCATGTTGATATTCTGCTTATATTTTATAATCGCACTCTTCTTAATTTGAATGATTAGTAGATTAATTAGCAGTGTAACAACGATGATAACAAAAATAATCAGGTATTTTTTGATTTCTAAATCGCCATCAATTACCTTCGAAACTGTAATTGGTAATACGAATGCTAATAAGGCTTGAATAATAACAAGAATTGTAATTACACCAACATATTTACCATTATCCTTAATTAGCCGAAATACATTTTTCAATTTCATAAAATATTCCCCCTAAACACTATTTAAAATTGGTTATATCTAGCAACCCTTCTTTATAAATGATTTTAGTACCAAATCTTATATATATATATATATATATTTCCCAATATTATTTTTGAAAATGTTAAATTATTTACTTGATATTTGAAAATATTTTCATTTTTGTCGATATGTTTTGAGGGATATTTGGAATTCTTAAGAATAGTGCGACCATATAATTTATTAAAAAAAAGATGACTATACCTAAATACTAGTACCAGTATTCTATAGTCATCTCAATAAAATCACAATTTATTCTTACAACAAACTCTTCGCTAGTTTTACTGCGATATCGAAATATAGGAATCTTGCATTACTTTCGTTATCTCCAAGGATACGTGGTGCCCACTCTAACTTACTTAGATCATCTGCAGTATAGAGGAATTGATATAACTCATATCCTCTAAAATCTGTTACTGCCTGTAACGCTGCACATTCCATTTCTACACAGATACAACCCTCTTCAACACGCTTATTTTTCTGATTCACTGTCTCACGATAGAAACAATCTGTTGTCCATGTTTTACCGAAGATATACGCAACACCTAGTTCATCGAATAGTTTGGCAATTACATTCGCATTCTTCACACGAATATAATCGCTTGCTGGAGCGTAGTGATAACTGACACCTTCATCGCGATAGGCATGCGTAGGAATAATGCAATCTCCCTCTGGGATTTGTACTAATGCACCACATGAGCCAAAGATAATAAACTTCTTTACACCGAAGATAACTGAAATTTCTTCAATGAGTCCACTAGCGCCAACTGCACCTACTTCATTTTGATAGATACCAATCGTTGTATCTTTATAACGGTATACAGCATTTTTCCCACTGGCAGATCCTGGCATCTTTTCCATAGGCAGTTTAGTTAAATCTCCAGAAGAGATTAATTCATTCATCACCTTGTGCGAGAAGATACCGATACAAACATCTAAAGTTACCGAACTTCTTGGTAACAATTTTTCCGGCGAAATAAATACATCACTTGTATCAAATGAGTCTGTAATCATATTTACCTCTTTCTTATTTTGCACTCTTGGAGTGTGGATGTGCTTCATCCACAACTTTACGGAGTCGATCTTGTGTTACGTGGGTGTAGATTTGTGTTGTACCAAGATTTTCATGACCCAGTAATTCTTGTACGATACGTAAATCTGCACCATTATCCAACATATGTGTCGCAAAGCTATGACGTATCATATGGGGATGGATATGAATCGGAAGATTTGCGTCTTCCCCTGCTTTTTCACAGATGAGCTGAATACTTCTAGCAGAGATAGGTCTACCATTTTGATTCACAAAGAGAATATCGTGTTCCTGAGTCTTCTCCATGAATGTCCCTCTTGCATTATTCATATAGTATTGGATGAGCTGTTTGCATCTTGGATAGAATGGAACCATTCTTTCTTTACTCTCTTTACCAAGTACCGTTAAGAAACCTTCCGCTAGATTGATGGATGATATTTTTAAACCTGCACATTCACTGACACGTAACCCACATGCATACATAACTTCGATGATACAGCGATTGCGTATTTGCACAGGATCTTGTAAATCAAATTGATTTAACATCGTTTCCATTTGGTCGAACGTTAAAAACTCAGGTAGTTTTCGACGGATAGAACCTCCCTTAAAGATGCGTACTGGATTGGCTTTGATTCCTTCAAAGCGATTTAAGTAACGATAAAAAGATTTTAGAGAAGAGAGATTTCGCGCATAGCTACTATTGGAAAGTGGCTTACCACCAATTTCGCCGTCTCGTAATTGTGTAAAGTAATAACTGACATCTGTTTTTGTGACATGTTCAAAAGAATCGATGTGATGTTCACGAAGATATTCTAGAAATCTCTCTACATCACGACGATATGCATTTTCTGTATCTTTCGATCCTGTGCGAACACGTGCAATCTGTCGCAAAAAACGATCCAATGATTTCTCAAAGTCCATTCTTCTCTTTTAACTCCTGAATGATTTTTAAAGCCTGTGGAGCGTAGGCAGCTTTACGATCTTTCTTCTTCACTTCACCTTCTAGATGCATAATACCAAAGTTTGCATTCATTGGTTGGAAGTGATTTGGATCTGCGTGCGTAATATAATGTGCCATTGCGCCCATCATTGTATTTACGCCAAGTACCACCGGTTCTTCACCCTTTAGTACATGGGCCATATTAATACCTGCTAGCATTCCTGATGCAGCGGATTCTACATATCCTTCGACACCTGTCATTTGTCCTGCAAAGAACAAGTCATCTCTATCTTTAAACTGATAGGTTTCACGTAGATAGATTGGTGAGCAAATATATGTATTTCGATGCATAACGCCATAGCGTACAATTTCTGCATTCTCAAGCCCTGGTATCATCTGAATAATACGTTTCTGTTCTCCCCACTTCAGGTGTGTTTGGAAACCGACGATATTGTACAAGGATGCTTGTGCATTATCTTGACGTAACTGTACCACTGCATAAGGTCGCTTCTTACCTTCTTGTTCAAGTCCTACTGGTTTCATCGGACCAAATAGTAAGGTATCTCTTCCACGTTTTGCCATGACTTCAAATGGCATACATCCTTCAAAGAATACTTCTTTCTCAAAGGTGTGTACTTCGGCTGTTTCTGCTTGGATTAATTCCATGTAGAAAGCGTCGAATTCTTCGCGTGTCATAGGACAGTTGATATAATCTGCCTCACCCTTATCGTAACGTGACTTCTTATAGGCTTTATCAAAGTTAATCGATTCTGCGGTTACGATTGGAGCTGCCGCATCATAGAAATAACAATAACGATCATCAATTAAAGTACTGATGGCTTTCATCATTCCTTCTGAACTTAATGGTCCTGTTGCGATAATAGTTGGCCCATCAGGAATCTTCGTTACCTCTTCCGCAATCACTTCGATATTCGGATGATTGCGTACCAATTCTGTAACCTCCCTAGCAAACTTTTCACGGTCTACTGCTAGAGCACTACCTGCTGGAACCTTGTTGTTATCAGCTGCTTGCATAATCAATGAGCCAATCTGACGCATTTCCTCTTTCAAAACACCGACCGCATTTGTTAATGCGTCAGAGCGTAATGAATTAGAACATACTAGTTCCGCAAAGTCATCGCTATGATGTGCTGGTGAATGCTTCACTGGCTTCATCTCATAGAGACGAACTTTAAATCCTCTTTTGGCTAATTGATATGCGGCTTCACATCCTGCTAAGCCCGCACCGATTACAGATACATCCATTGGTTATTCCTCGTTTTTCTTTGTACGTTTTGTTGTTGTCTTTTTGGTTGTCTTCTTAGCAGTCGTTTTCTTAGTGGCTGCTTTCTTTGTAGTCGTCTTCTTTGCGACTGTCTTCTTTGTTGTCTTTTTCGCAGTTGTCTTTGTTCCCTTTTCTGCCTTGGTTTTATCCTTCTTGGAAACGATACGTTCCCCATCTAGATTTTCCATATAATGACACTTAGGGAAGTTTGAACAACCTAAGAAGTATGTTCCATAACGACTCTTACGTTTTAATAGTTCACTGCCACAATCAGGGCATATTTTGCCTGTTGGTTCTGGCTTTTCTTTTTCTGGTTTATCAATTTGTCTAGTATATCGACACTTAGGGAAGTTTGAACAAGAGATAAATTTACCAAATCTACCTGTACGATAGACAAGCTCTCCTCCACAAACCGGACAAACTTCACCAACCTTTTCCAATTCTTTCTTTTCCATGTTTTCGTATGCATGTTCTAAAAGTGGTTGGAAACGATTATAGAATTCTTTTAGGGTTGCGACTTCTTCTGCTGTACCATCCGCAATTTCATCTAATGTAGATTCCATCTTGGCGGTATAACGAACATTGATAATATCTTTGAAGAATTCATCAAGTTTCTCTGTTGTTAGAATACCCTGTTCTGTAGGTTTGAATACTTTTGTACGACTGCCTTCAGAACTCTTCTCTAGTGTTACGTAACCTCTTGCTTGAATTGTATCGATAATCATCGCATATGTAGAAGGTCTACCGATTCCATCTTCTTCAAGCGCCTTGATCAACTTCGCTTCAGTATATCTTGCTGGTGGTTCTGTAAAGTGTTGGTTGGCTTTCAGCTCCTTTGCAACGATTTGTTCTTGCTCGTCAAAGGATGGTAAAACGACATCCTTACCAGATTCATATTCACCATATACCTTTAAGTAACCATCAAATTTCATCGTACTTCCAGAAGCTGTAAAGTCGTATCCATTTTGACTGAATGTTAATGTAAGTGAATCATATTTTGCTGCAGACATTAAGGATGATAGAGCACGTGCATAAATTAATGCATATAACTTGTATTGTTCACTTGTTAAATGTGCCTTTAACTTTTCTGGAGTATTAGCAAGACTAGTAGGACGAATTGCTTCGTGAGCGTCTTGAGAATTTGAATCATTACTTACATGGTATGTACCTAAATACTGCTTTCCATATTCATTCTGAATGAGTTCTCTAGCACCATTTACATATACATCTGATAGACGTGTACTATCTGTACGCATGTATGTGATTAAACCCTCTTGTCCATTTCCTACGTCCACACCTTCATATAATCGTTGTGCGATTGACATCGTACGCTTTGCAGAAAAGGAAAGTTTTGTGGAAGCTTCCTGCTGAAGTGTACTTGTAATAAATGGTGGACGTGCTTCACGCTTACGTGTAGTGGACTTGATATTAGACACAACAAAATTACCCTGACATGCATCATATGCTTTCTGGGCTTCTTCTTGTGTCTTTAATTCTGCTTTTTTACCATTGATCTTTGCAAGACTAGCCGCAAACTCAATCTTATCTTTATAAAACTTCGCATCCAATGTCCAGTATTCTTCTGGGATAAATGCTTGGATTTCTTTTTCGCGTTCAACAACTAACTTTAGCGCTACTGATTGTACGCGACCAGCAGACTTGGAGCGAATCTTATTATGTAATAGTTTTGATAACTTAAAACCGATAATACGGTCTAAGATACGTCTTGTTTCTTGAGAGTGTACAAGATCCATATCAATTGCACGTGGAGATTGGAACGCTTCTTGTACTGCATTTTTAGTAATTTCATGGAACGTAACACGGTCGATTGCATCTTCCGCTAATCCTAGTTCTTGCGCTAAATGCCAACTGATAGCCTCACCTTCACGGTCCGGGTCGGTTGCGAGGTATACACGCTGTGCTTTGGCAGCTTCTGCACGCAGTTCTTTCACTGTTTCCTTTTTATCCTTTGAAATCTCATATGTTGGCGCAAAATCATTTTCTACATCAACACCAAGACCCTCTTTACCTCTTGTCGCAAGATCGCGAATATGCCCCTTACTAGAAATAACGGTATAGTCTTTTCCTAAGTATTTTCCAATCGTCTTTGACTTTGATGGTGACTCCACAATCACTAAGTTTTTCATGTTCGTTCCTCCTTGTGCAAAATTCTTTTCCAAGAATAGCCGAAAAATTCTGATTTTTCAATCATCTTTTTTCGGAATCATCTCTTTTATCTGTATCGTATCGTATAAAATCTGTGCTCCATCCGCAATTAATTTGTTACAACCCATCCCTTGTTCACTGCGGTATAAATGAGGGAATACATAGATATCCTTATCTAATGCGATCGCTTCATTTACAGTACACATCGTACCCGAACGTATCTTGGCCGCAATCACAATTACACTTTCTCCAAGCGCTGCTAGAATTCGGTTACGCCAAGGGAAGTGATGTTTTCGTACACCTGTACCGGATGGATATTCACTTAATATCAAATCTGTTTTCTGTAACTGCTCATAGAGATGGTCATTTTCATATGGATAATGAGTATCCAGGCCACTGCCGATAACTGCAATTGTATGGCCACCTTGAATTGCTATGGTATGTACATAACCATCCACACCTTTGGCAAGTCCAGACACCAACACAAAGCGTTCTTTTAGCTGACCAACACTTTCTTCGACCAACCACTTTGCGTAACTGTTCATTTGGCGACTGCCAATGATTGTTAACATCGGTTTACGCAATAGCGAAATATCTCCACAATAAAACAAAACCCATGGAGGAAATCGTAATTTTCGCAAACTATTAGGATACTCACTGTCGTAGATTGTAATATACGAGTCTTTGATCGGAATGTCAATCACTTGTACATCATCTTGTAAAGCTTTCGCAATCTTATCCCAATCCCCTTGGTACATTACTGATAGTGTAGCTAATTTTTTTCTTTTGTCCATATAAAAACTCTCCTACCTATCTATAGAAGAGTTTCTTGACTGTTCCCTAGAACAATTTTATCTTCATGTATTCTTCCCTAACTGGCCCAAAACTTTTGCGATGAATCTTGGTGACTCCATAGGTTCGTAAGGCTTCCATATGTTGTTTGGTTGGGTAGCCTTTGTGTTTAGCAAATCCATACTCTGGATATTCTTTATCGTATTCCAACATTGCACGGTCTCTTGTGACTTTCGCAAGAATACTTGCGGCTGCGATAGAGATGGATTTTTGATCACCCTTTACAAGTGAAATGATTTCTTTTCCTTCAATCAGTAATGGCATCGCATCCGTTAATACAACATCCGCGTTAGAATGGATTGCAATTTGTTCCATTGCGAGTTGATCTGCACGATAGATATTGTGCTTATCAATTTCTTCTGGTGTCACCTGAATAATTTCAAACCAAAGCGCATCCTCTTGTATTTGTTCAAATAGCGTATCACGCTTTTTTTCACTGATAGATTTAGAATCATAGATATCTGGATTTTCATATCCGATGGGAAAGATGACACCAGCAACTGTTAATGGTCCTGCAAGTGGGCCTCGCCCTGCTTCATCAATACCGACAATCACTTTATCAAGCGGCCAATACTGGTGCTCATATTCATTCGGACAGACTTTCTGACTCTTCATTGACTCTCTCCAATGTTAATCTACCCAATTTCCCATGGCGTAGTTCTGTTAAGAATAACTCCGCAGCACGCTTTACATCTAATTCACTATCTGCTTTGAGTAAGTTTCTCTTTTTGGCAATTGCTTTTAACATGCCATTTGGATTCACTTCACCACTTTCATATATATCTTCCAATAAGTTTGGATAAAGGTCTTGGATATAGTGGATGGCATCCATAGCTACCATCTTACGATCTAAAATATCATCATTGATTGAGCCAAGTGCCGCAAGTAAGGAACCTGTCTTTTCATCATCAAACTTAGGCCATAGTACACCTGGTGTATCCAATAAATCTAAATTTGGATCAGCGTGTAGCCATGTTAAAGAACGTGTTACACCTGGCTTATCTGCTGCCTTTAATGAGTTCTTTCCGTTGATACGATTAATCATCGTTGACTTACCAACATTAGGAATTCCACATGCCATTGCACGAACAGCACGTGGACGTATTCCTCTAGCAATCTGTTTCTGACGCTTTTCTTCCATTAATTTAATCGCTTCACGGATAATCTTTTTACCACATTGCGAATCTTTCATTAAATCCAAAGCAAGACACGCATTCTCTCCTTGGCTAAGATACTCTACCCACTTCTTGGTTTGTACTGGGTCTGCCATATCAATTTTTGAAAGCACAATTAAACGGGGTTTACCCTGTGCCATCTGCTTTAACATCGGATTGACAGATGCCTCAGGAATTCTAGCATCGCGTAACTCTATCAACATATCAACTGACTTCAAACGCTCCGTCATCTCACGACGGGCTTTCTCCATATGTCCTGGATACCACTGAATCTTTACCATGTGTATACTCCAAACCCTTTAAATGGATAAACTACAAATACACCCTTGGATACAATATCAGATTTATGAAATGCACCATAGTAGCGTGAGTCGGAGGAATGTGGACGATTATCTCCCATACAGAAGTATTCATCTTCACCAAGTTTCTCCGTTTTAAAATCACCAGTAAATGAGCCTGGATACGTACTTGTATAGGACTCATCTAAGAATGGTTCTTCTATAGGCTCACCATTAATATAGAGTTGATTATTACGATATTCGACTGTCTCACCAGGCAAACCAATCACACGTTTGATGAGATACTCTTTCTTTTCTGCCAGATAAACAATGACAATATCAAAACGCTTTAACCCTGTTAATCGATAACCAATTAAATCAGAAAATCCAAAATAACCATCTTCTAATGTGTTATACATGGAACTACCCTTTACCTGAATTGGTCTTACCACAAAGTTAACAATGATTAATACCACCGCTAGAGAAATAAATACTTCTTTAAAGAAAGAGATAACTGCACTTTCTTCCTTCTTCTTTGGTTGGTTTTGTTCATTTCTAATTTTTTTCATATCGATAACAGTTGTCTCATCTGTTAGTCGTTCCATAACTCTCGTTTCATCAAGCATTTCTTGATCTTTATTCATATCTGTATTCATATCATGTACCTACTATTGAGTATTATATCAAAAAAAGAGAGAATAATTTCTCTCTTTGTAGACTACTTACGACGATCTTCCTTGATACGAGCGTTCTTAGCAGATAATCCCTTGAGGTAGCCGAGCTTAGCTCTACGAACCTTACCATAACGAACTACTTCAATCTTTTCGATGATTGGTGAATGAACTGGGAATGTTCTCTGTACACCTACACCGTTGGAAATCTTACGAACTGTGAATGTTGCGCCAATACCACCATTAGAACGGTCAACTACAACACCTTCATAAGCCTGAATACGTGTCTTCTGACCTTCCTTAATACGTACGTTAACCTTTACTGTGTCACCTGACTTGAAATCAGGAACATCTGTACGTAGCTGACTCTTTGTAATCTTTTCTACTAAATTCAACTTCATTTTCTCTTCTCCTTTTTACGATTAATCAGCTGCTCATGAACCCTAAATCATATCAGCGGAACAGTGACGCACTACATGTGCCGTTAAATGATAACATAAGCCGTGATTCTTCGCAAGATTTTATTTCTTTACAGAAGTTGTATGGAAATGACACCAAACGTTATATGCCACAAAGACAATGATTGCGGCCACAACGAAGATAAATAGCTCTACTAAAATGATACTTTCTACCTGACTGCGCAATAGAACAGTTCCAGCATCCATAATGAAATGGAACAGTAACGCAAGGAAGAAGTATTTCTTATGCTTATACTTCACCGAAAACCACACAAGTACAGATAAAGAAACTTGTGCCATCATGGCAGAAATACGTTCGATACCACTTAGCAAGAATACATAGGATGGTGTTGTAGATAACGTCTGCATTGCTAGATTCATCTTCGTAAGTGTCAAAGAATCTAATTGCGATAGCGTATCATTAATTGTACCCTTATTCATCATAATTGCGATTGTGATGTAGTTTAACATCATGAACCCAACAATCATGATAGCCTCACATCCACCATGACCTACGCCATACATTAAGGCATTAGAATCTTTATCCATGCGGCTCTTTAATACCGTACGATATGCAATCCATCTACCACATTCCTCAAATACGGCAGCCATAAGACCACCATATAGCGCATATAAAATAATGTTATTACGAATTGTTTCTCCAATTGCACTCTTGAAGATTGTTTGGTTAACTGCAGTTTCTAAAGTAAATACAAACACAAACATGACAGCGACACCCACAATGATTGGGACATACTCACCTTTCTTCTTGTGGAAATACATTGCTAAAAGAACTGGTAAACCAAATGCAATCACACATGAAACAATCATGCATGCAATGGTTAAATTAGGAACTGTTAAATTCATCGCTTATCCTCCGTTATCCATCCAAAGTGGACACATGCTTTATAGATTCCATCGTTGACATTTGAATCTGTCACATAGTCTGCGCGTTCCTTTAATGCAGGATACGCATTTCCCATAGCGATGGAAGTCCATCTTTTATCAAACATAACTATATCATTTTTTCCATCTCCAAACACAACGACATCGCTTGGATCTGCTTGTAGATACTCCATCATATCTAAGATTCCATCTTTTTTCTTATCATGCTGGAATACACAATAGGTTTTAGCCATTCGTAAATGACCAATCTCATCTACCCATGGATTTTCTCGTTCATACGCATCATCAAATGCTAAGTATACCTTTAGGATATTTGGAATCTTTGTATAATCCAAATTTGGTTCATAGATATAGGTTGTAAGTTCCTTGCGTAATCCTGCTTGTTCAAGGAAACGATAGTCACGCATATATACTTTATCACTATCATCTAACATCAACAGCCAACCGATATTCTCTTCATCCGCATGTCGTAGTAATTCCTGTACTTTTTCAAACGGAAGTGGCTCATTTTTGATAATTTGATGTTGATACTCAAGGCATCCACCACCTGCACATACTATATTATAAATTCCTATCTGATTGGTAAATGAAACTGTCTTATAGTGTGCTCTACCAGTTGCGATAGATACAAAATGACCGTTCTTTTCTAATTGATGTAGTGCAACCTTGGCACTTGGTACAATGCGATGCGTTGCGTCATCCGTTAATGTGCCATCAATATCAAAGAAGAAATATTTCTTTTGATTACGCATACTTTATCCACTCACTTTGAATTTGACTACCATCCTTAGAAATGATATTCACACCGCTAATGATATCCACCTTTGTACATAACCAAAAATCATCTTCTGGAAATTGTGGTTTATTTGGATCAAAGAACTTGGCACCTTCTTGTTGTTTCAGAAGATCCACTCTTTCTTGTAAGTCATCAAGTGTACGATTTTCTAATAACGCCTTTAGATAGTCGGCGCACAAGGCATCCTCTTCCGTATCAATCTTTCCTTCCCAACCCATCGGTACAATTGATACCACCTCTGGATTTTGTGCAAGGATATATTTCGCAGTTGCCTTCGCATTAACAAGAGCTCCTGTTACAATCTGGCTAGCGTTTACTGCAGAAGCCAATCCTAAAACACCAGCACTTGTTGTATGTATTAAGGTCTTTCCACTAAGGTCTACTCCTACAAACTCACTTGGAGAATTACCATAGTCAAAACCTTCAACCTTAATACCCTTTCTTTCACCAACGAGGATATAAGATGGATTCTCTTTCTTCAGCGCTAATGCGTCTTCCACTGTCTTAACAGGTATTACTTTCTTTGCACCACTTGCGTACATGTATGCCTCTAAACTAAATGCACGAAAGACATCAATGATGACAGTTAAGCCAGTAGCTTTCTGTGCTCCTGTTACAAGTGGTAAGATTTGAATTTTCATATTCTTAATTTCCTCCAATCCTTTTAGCTGATGCTTGCGAAATATAGTTATCAAGGATATTATATTGAATAAAGGAGATGGCCAAATGAACGAACAAAAGCTCATTTACCCATTTGATTACCTACATCATCGCGTAGCGACAGTTGCCTTATATGGCACCAATAACCCATTGGTCGTTGTTGGCAACCTAGTTCTACGTACTTATTATACAGATGATACGAAGAAAAATGTTGATATTGATCACACTTCTGAGTACGTAATGGATGCGGTATTTTACGAAACAAATAAAGTTATTCGAGAGTCTTTAGACGATCCATATAACGGTAAGCGTGAACTCGTTGAAGTGCCAATGCCACAGCTTGGCCCAGGATATTGTGTCATTTACAATGAAGCTGAAATTCCATCTCAACGACATGACGATTTTATTACAATTCTCGGTCATCTGGAAGATGATCCTCATGGTGTTGCGATTATCATGAAGCGTTTAGAAGATGGTTCATTAACTTGGCTTGGTGAAAAAGAAGCCAGAAAGTTAGCCGCAAAAATGCGATAAGGTCCTAGTATTAGGACCTTATTTTCTATTCAAATTCTTCTTTTAATGCAGGATTCTTTTCAAATGCATGTGCCACATAAGAACATTCAGGTACAATCTTTACCTTCTTTTCTCTTGCATGTTCTAATACACAATCCAAAAGCTTAGCAGCAATACCCTGTCCTTTCATAGATGGATCTACAACCGTATGGTTTAATACCCACTTTCCATCCTTTTCATAATACTCGCAAAAACCTACTTCTTTGCCTTCATCGTTATAGGCTTTTGCACCATTTTCTTCAAAACGAATTTCCATAAAGTTCTCCTATTCTTGTTCTATTATACTCAATTTACAAGAAATACTGGAATAGATGTTGTGACATTCTTCTGTGGTGTTAGACGAAAGAATGCTTTTTGTTTCGCTTTATTACAAAGTTTGAGTGCATATGCAGTCACTGCTAGAGCAAAACGGCAATACCAAATCTGTACATCTACTTCATTTAAACCTATCTGTTCTGCAAGCATCGCTGCTTCCTTGTTATAGTAATATCCATTTAACAAGGCAACCCACTGTTCTGGGCTTAGATTATTTTTCTCACTGTGATATTGTTCATAGGCAAACTCTTGTAATGCAGTGTGTAATGTTTTCTGTTTCATAAAGAAATCCTCCTGGCATTATCGTAACTGTCAGGAGGATTATTGTTGTGTATATAAATGCACTTTAATGAAACATTGTCAGATAGTTTAAAACAAAGATATAGTGACAAAGACTTCCCAGTAATACAAAACAATGGAAAATCTCATGATTACCAAAAGACTTCCTAGCTAAAAGCTTTGGTTTTAATGCGTAGATTACTGCACCTATCGTATAGCAAATTCCACCTGCTAGTAACCAGATAAATGCCTGCATAGATACTGCATCTAATATCTGTGGTAAAAACATAATACAAAGCCAACCCATAAGTGAATACATCACTGAGGATACCCACTTCGGACAAGTCACCCAGAATAATTTAAATACGATACCTGCAATTGCGATGATCCAAATCATCGTCAATAAGATTGGCCCTACCGTATCCTTTAGTGCTGTTAAACAGATAGGTGTATAACTTCCAGCAATTAAAATAAAGATAGAAGAATGATCAACCTTCTTTAGATTTAAATCTACCCGATTCGACACATGAAAACTATGATAACTAGCAGAAGCGCCATACAATAAAATCATACTTAGCATAAATATCATAAAGCTAATCATCGCAAGAAATGATGCTTGGTATGAGGCTGCTTTAATAAGTAGAATTGGCATACCAATAATTGCCGCAACCATTCCTATAAAATGTGTTACCGCACTCCAGAAATCCTTGATGCGAAACACAAATATTTCTTTTTCCTGGCTGATTGTCATATTTTTATATGTCATACATCAGCACCTCCATTCTCAAAAACTGATAATCGGTTTTTTATTAACCTATATACATCTTATCGGTTATTTAAAAACTCGTCAAGAGTTATAGTATATCATTGACGAGTTCTTCACTTATGTATACACTTAAATTATGAAAACAAACACAAAAATTGAAAGTACCCTTCACGAATTCCGTTTACCAGCATATAACGAGATTCCTGATGTTGGTCTCTATCTTGAACAGGTCGCAAAGTTTATCAATAGCTATTTCACTGAGTTTCCTGAGATGCAAGTTACTCCTTCGATGATTTCAAACTACGCAAAACAAAAGCTCTTTGACCGTGTAAATAAGAAGACCTATACACGTGATCAAATCTCTATCTTATTATTTATTGTTTGTGCAAAGACTGTATTATCGATTGAAAATATTCGTTTAGCACTGCATGAATTCCAACAAGGAAATGATACAACTCAGGAGTTACATCAATATTGCAGTGAATCTCTTATGAATACACTATCCTCTTTCTATCATCATGAACAAAGTGAAACACCTTCCCTTCATGATGACAAACATCCAATGTTAAACAACATCATTACTGCTGTTGCACATAAGATGTATCTTGAAAGATACTTCGCATCACTGAAGAAATAAAATATCTGTATGCATATATCACCATGCATACAGATATTTTTTATTCATCTAATTTTTTACCACAATTTGTACAGAAGATTGCGTCTTTTTCTAAGACTTCAGAACCACACTCTTTACAAATTTTATGAGTAGGTTCTTTTACTTCTGCAGTATCATTCTCAATTGCAGTTGAGATTACTTGTGTATATCCTTCTGTTTCTACAGGATCTACTTTTGGCGTTTCTTCCAAAATAGATTCTGTTACATTTGGCTCTTCTTCCTTGGTCTCTTCCAACTTTTCTTCTGAACTTTCTTCAACTGGTTCAGGCTTTTCTTCTATTTCAGTTGGAGATGATTCTTCCTCAACCTTTTCTTCTACTGCTGAAGGAGTTGTTTCTTCTGTCCTTACTTCTTCAACTGTAGATGATTCCTTTTCTACTTCAACTTCTTCACTATAGTCTTTCGCAAAGAGTGCCTTACGACGTACAAAGTAGATGATATTTAAACAGATATAGATAATACCTGCAATGAGCCATAAAACCACAAATACGAGTAGTGGAATATAGGACACAAAACTTGCTGGAACTTTAATTCCAAAGTTTACGAGGTATCCCATCACAATAGTAGATACTGTACTTGGTGGTAAATACATCAGTGCTGCGACCATCACACCACCACAGATGATATACATCACAACTAAATAAAGATTCCATAATACTGTGGAAAAACCTGCCCACTTAATGAGTCCTCTTTCAATTTCAAATACCCAATAAACAAGGATAATTAAAGCCAATAATATAGAGAGGATTGGCCAGAAAGCAGAGCCTAAGTGATTCGCAGCGTATCCATAGATATTTAGAACAGGTGCTAATAAATGCGGTAACATATCTGATCCAAATAATTCCATTAAGATACTAACAAATACATAAATATAAAACAGAATCTGTATTGGTAAACTAATAAACTTTAGAAAATTTAACCACTTTAGTGGTGTTTTTTTACGTGAAGTATATTTCATATAAAATTTCCCCTTTTATCTATTATACGTCAATCTAGAAAAAAAGAGAGTAGCATTCGCTCTCTTCCTGTATGAACTATCTTTGTTTTTTGAAACAATTATTTATTCTGTTTGCTTTCTACATCGCAATACTTGCAGAGGTATTTACCACTTGTTTCATCTGCTAGATAGAACACATGTGGTATCTCACGTTCAACAGATGTAATACATCTTGGGTTTTGGCACTTGATTACATTAACAAGTTCTTTTGGCAGTTGGAGATGGTCCTTGCTAGAAAGAACCCCATCGACAACTTTATTCACTGTGATGTTTGGATCAATAAAGCCAAGAATATCTAAGTCTAAATCAATCATAGAATCGATTTTGATAATATCCTTCTTACCGTATTTTCTAGATACTACATTTTGAATAATCGCAACGGAACAATCCAGCTTTTCTAATTGTAATAAGCTGTAGATTTCCATTGATTTACCAGCCTTGATATGATCTAGTACAATACCTGTTTTTACACCATCGATATTCATTATTGGACCTCCTTAACGATGTTGAGAAGATTTAAAATTAGAGCCATGCGAATGTATTTACCACAAAGTGCTTGTCTAAAGTAGGCAGCACGTGGGTCATCATCAACTTCAACTGAAATTTCATTCACTCTTGGTAGTGGGTGTAAGATAGCCATATCTTTCTTTGCATTCGCAAGTTTTTCCATATTCAAGATATAGGTATCCTTTAAGCGAATGTAGTCTTCTTCGTTGAAGAATCTTTCGCGCTGTACTCTTGTCATGTATAAGATATCTAACTCAGGCATAACTGCTTCCATGGTTTCTACTTGCTTATATTCAGCCCCTGCTTTTTCAAGCATGTCAATGATGTACTGTGGTACTCGTAATTCTGGAGGAGCGATTAGTACAAACTTTACATTCTCATACCGTAACATCGCTTCAATTAAAGAGTGAACTGTTCTACCAAACTTTAAGTCACCACATAAGCCTACTGTAAGGTTATTGAGTCTTCCCTTTTCTCTAGTGATGGTCAGAAGGTCTGTTAGTGTTTGGGTTGGATGATGATGTCCACCATCACCACCATTGATGATAGGTACTGTTGTTCGTCTTGCGGCTACGATAGGTGCGCCTTCCTTTGGATGTCTCATAGCGATAATATCCGCATAACAACCTACCGTTCGAATCGTATCACTCACACTTTCTCCCTTTGAAGCGGAACTTGAGGAAGCTTCAGAGAAGCCCAATACAGAACCACCAAGTTCTAACATCGCTGCTTCAAAGCTGAGTCTTGTACGTGTACTTGGTTCAAAGAATAACGTTGCCAGTTTCTTGCCCTTACAAATATCAATGTATTTGTCAGGGTTTGTCATGATATCTCCTGCAACTTTTATCATTTTATCGATTTCTTCTACCGAAAAATCTGTGATGCTGATTAAATTTCTAATTTCCATTATGATTTCCTTTCATCAATAATTCATCACTACAGTTGTTTCCTAAATCTTCAAACAAACGTCTTATTTTCAATTCCGATTTATCGTTGAAAAATTCTCCTTTCCCTTAGTCTTTATGTGCGATTCCAATGATTTCATCAAGTGAAGTAATTCCCAGTTTTTTCATTAGCTGTGGTAATTCTTCAATGATTTCTTTACAGGCCATTGGATTGATGAGATTTGCGGCACCGATCTGTACAGCAGTAGCCCCTGCCATCATCATCTCAATGACATCTTCTGCAGTTGAGATACCACCAATACCAATGATTGGAAGATTTGTTGCCTCATATACTTCATATACCATTCTTAACGCAACCGGGAAGATTGCAGGGCCTGAGAAGCCACCTTTTTTATTGGCGATGAATGGTTTTCTGCGATTGATATCGATGCGCATTCCCATTAGGGTATTGATGAGTGAAATGCCATCTGCACCACCTTCTTCTGCTGCACGTGCAATTTCTTTGATATCAGTTACGTTTGGACTGAGTTTCATATAGATAGGTTTTGTCGTTACTTCTTTGATTTTCTTTGTTAGTTCTCTAACGTTATCTGCGTTTGTCCCAAACGCTAGTCCACCATGGTCTACGTTAGGACAACTGATGTTGACCTCGATGATACCGACATTATCAACCTTATCCATTTCTCTAGCTAAAGTGACATATTCCTCTACAGAAAAGCCACTGATATTTGCGATAACAGGTTTTCTATATATCTTTTCTAGATCTTTGAGTTCTTTCTGAATGACATTTTCCATTCCTGGATTTTCAAGACCTACGGAGTTAATCAATCCAGAATAACATTCTGCGATTCTAGGTTGCGGGTTTCCCTTGCGTCTTTGAACGGTAGTTCCTTTAATAGAAATAGAACCTAGGATATTGATGTCATAAAAGTCTACATATTCTTTGCCAAACCCATAGGTTCCACTGGCTGGAATCACTGGATTATCTAGTGTTAAGCCACTTAAAGCTACTTTTGTATTTACTTCCATAACAACTCCTTATGTATCAGAACTGGTCCTTCTTTACAGATACGCTTATTTCCCACAAGTGTTTCGCATGAACATCCCATACATCCTCCAAAGCCACATGCCATACGTGCCTCAAAGCTATATTGACCATCCTGTGCTTTGTGATAAATCGCTTCTAACATGCGTTCAGGACCACAGGCACAAACATAATCTGCTTGATCAAACCCATTTGTAACAAAGCCCTTTTCTCCATAGGAACCATCTTCTGTATACACTGTGACTTGTAAACCAAGTTTTCTAAATTCTTCATCATAGAAAACTTGATTCTTCTCTCGAAAGCCAAGAATGATTCTTGGCTTCTTTCCTTCTTCAACTAACTTTTTTGCTAGACCATACATTGGTGGAACACCTACACCTCCACCAATCAATATCGCAGAATGAGGAATCCAAGTTAGGTTGTAGCCATTTCCCAAAGGCCAAAGGATATCTAAATTTATACCTAGTTCCATTTCACTGAGTGCCTTTGTGCCTTTACCTACCACCTTGTAGATGATGGTTAGACTTTCATCATTCCAATCTGCAATGGAGATTGGTCTTCGCAAATAGAAGCCATCAATTTTGATATTGATAAACTGACCTGGCACTAAAGTTTTTAACTTCTTAGATTCTGGACCAGTTGGTTGTAATACCATCTTGTATGTATCTAGCGCAATCTTTACATTCTCAATGATTCTCACTCTTTTCCCTCCACAATAATCTATATTTCTTTCTCGTCATGATAGACGAGTTTTCCATCCACAAAGGTTGCGATAACTTTACCTGTAAGAGTTATACCTTCAAACGGTGTCGATCTTCCCTTTGTTTGAAATTCATCTGGATTTACTTTCCATGTAGCTTCCGTATCGACAATACAGATATCTGCGACTTCTCCGTTTTCAATATAACCACCATCTAAGCCAAATCGTTTTCTAGGATTAACACTCATTAGTTCAACAAGTCGTTCAAAGGAAATCACATTCTTCTTTACAAGTTCTGTATAAGATACACCAAAGGATGTTTCTAGTCCTACAACACCGAAGGACGACTTATCAAAACCTTTCGATTTTTCTTCTAAGCTATGTGGTGCATGATCTGTCGCAATCATATCGATAGTGCCATCTTTAATGGCTTCTATGATTGCCTTTTGATCCTCTGGGGACTTAATTGGAGGATTCATTCTAAAGTTTCCTTCATGCTTGATTGTATCGGTATTAAAGGCGATGTAATGTGGTCCCGTTTCACAGGTCACATCAATTCCTCTTGCCTTTCCTTTTCTTACCGCATCTAGTGTTTCCTTTGCGGAGACATGACAAATATGATATTTACAACCAGTTTTAGCAGAGAGTTCAATATCTCTTGCGGCTTGTACACTTTCACTTGCGGATGTTGTTCCTGTATATGGGATTGTATTGAGACTTTCATCTTCACAATGGGCAGAAATGATTTTACCTAAACTTGCGACTTTCACCATCGCATCTTCCATCGTAAAGTCTGCTTGTACACCAACACCATCATCAGAGAAGCTCGCTACAAAGTCAGCCATCTCATCCATTTTGGACAACATACCACGGCCTTTTTGATTTTCTGTGATAGCACCAAATGGTACTACTTTAATCACTGCATCTTTTTCAATGATATCGAGTTGTTGTTTGAGGCTTGCATAATCACAAGGAGGTGGATTTAAGTTAGGCATCGTAAATACTGTAGTAAATCCTCCGTGTGCTGCCGCCTTTGAACCTGTTCCAATCGTTTCTTTATAAGAAAAACCGGGCTCACGGAAATGTACATGTACATCAACGAAACCCGGTAAAATATATTTATGATTGAAGTCAAAAACGATATCGTCACTTTGAACACTGTCTGAAACGTCAAATGGGACAAGAAGTCTATCACCAGAGATAGCGATATCCATCTTTTCAAAACCCTTTCGTGTGTAGACTGTTGCGTTTTTTAAGATTGTTTTCATATGAAACCCCTTCTAGAGCCAACTACCTAAATCTTCGATATTATAATTGAACTTTTTTACTTTTTCAATAGAATTTTAATTTAGTTTTTCGTAAGTTTCATCAACTCATTATGTAATATGAATATATACGAAAAGAGAGTGTTATTCACTCTCTTGCTTGCATAGTTTTTTCCAGACTTTTTCTTCATATTCTGTAAATTGATGTTTTTCAAAAAGGTCTGGTCTGACTTTCTTTGTCAGTAGTAAAGATTGTTGTGTACGCCACTCTTGGATCTTCGCATGATGACCACTCAGTAAGATATCTGGTACCTTATCCCCTTGGTAATCTGCGGGTTGGGTGTATTGTGGATATTCAAGTAATCCATTTTCATGAGATTCATCATCAGTAGAACCTTCACGAATCACACCATTCAGTAAACGAATGACGCTATCCATAATAACCATAGAAGCCATTTCCCCACCCGTTAGAACGTAGTCTCCAATACTGACAAGTTCATCTACATGTTTATTAATACGTGCATCAAAACCTTCGTAATGACCACACAATAGAATCAAGTGGTCTTTTTGAGATAACTGTCTTGCCTTAGATTGGTTATAGACATTACCTGCTGGTGACATCATCATACTGTAGCTATTTTCTGTCTTTACAGAATTGAGTGCATCCAATACTGGTTGACACTTCATCACTTGTCCTAGTCCTCCACCAAATGGCTTATCATCCACATGGCGATAGTTATCATGGGCAAAATCACGTATCTGAACAAAGTCTACTGTAACGAGTCCTCTTTCAATCGCACGGCCAATGATTGAAGTACTAACAAAGTCACGATACATCTCTGGAAATAGTGTTAATACGGTAATCCTCATAGTAGGCCTCCCATACGATGTATTATCATCACTTTTTTATCTAAATCTACATTCTTTACAATCATTGGAATGTAAGGAATTAACACTTCTTTTGCGTCTTCTAATTGAAGACGTAAATTATTTTGGGCACCTAGTGTTTCTTCAACGCTGATGATTCTACCTAATGTAATACCTTCTTCGTCCACAACTGTTAAACCAACAAGATCTTTGCGATAGTATTCGCCCTTTTTGAGTTGTTTACGATCTGCTTCATCGATGTAGATTTCACATCCCTTATACTGTTCTACAAAGTTAATATTCTGCAAGTCAACAAAGGATACAAGTGGAAAGCCTTTGTGCTTACGATAGGAAGCTACCGTAACTGGTAGATACTTCTCATCGACACGAATATATACTTGTTTACCCTTGGTATATCTTTCTTCATCAAAGTCAGAGTAACTTTCAATCTTTACTTCTCCTTTGATACCATGCGTATTGATAATTTTTCCAATACAAATATATGCCATCTTCCCTCTCCTTTATTTTCAAAAAAAGGATGCCGTAGCATCCTTAAATCTGTTCGAACTTGATTGTTACTTTCTTGTTATTACTATGAGAAGCAACGGACATTACTTGACGTAATGCACTTGCCATACTGCCCTTTCTGCCAATCAGACGAGCAATATCATCATTTTTTGCATAAACATGTAACAAAACTTCTTTATCATCTAAGCTAGGCATCAGACGTACATCCAAAGATTCTTTGTCTTCAACCATTGGCTTAACTAGATTTAGAAGTACCTTATCCAGCTCTGCCATGATGCTTACGCTTTCTTCTTAGCGGCTACCTTCTCATCATGGAACTTCTTCATGATACCTTGACGAGAAAGAATGTTTCTAACTGTATCAGAAGGCTGAGCACCGTTTCTTAACCAATTAAGAGCCTTTTCTTCATTTACTACAACTGTTTCAGGTTCTGTTGTTGGATTGATATGTCCGATTGTTTCGATTTCACGTCCATCTCTAGCAAAACGTGAATCTGCCGCAACGATACGATATCTTGGAGCCTTCTTGGCACCCATTCTCTTTAAACGTAATTTAACTGCCATGGTATAAATACCTCCTATTTCTTACATGTTTATTATACTGATTCGAAATTCACTGTCAAGTAAAAAACCTTTACATCATTAAAATTTAAATGGATTCTTTCCACCAAAGCCATTTGGGAAGTTTTGGCCTGCACGCTTTTGAGCATTACCCATCATCTTTTCTAGATTTTCTTGGTTTAAAGAGCCATTTCTTTGCATGTTGCCCATGGAGTCCATCAGCTTCTTCATCTTACCAAACTGGTTGATGAGCTTATTCACTTCATCTACACTACGACCAGATCCACGTGCCACACGCTTCTTCATTGTGCCACGCATCTTTTCTGGATGTGCTCTTTCTTCCATTGTCATGGATTGAATGATAGCCTTCATATGACGCATAGAGTCGCTTGCCTTGGCTTCATCTAACATACCAGCGTATTGATTCATACCTGGAATCATCTTCATAATGCCACCAAGAGGACCTAGCTTTTGAATCTGTTCAAACTGCTTTAACATGTCATCCATTGTGAATTGACCTGCAAGCATACGTTCAGCCATCTTATTGGCTTCTTCAAGGTCTAACTTTTCCTGTGCCTTTTCTACAAGAGTAACAACGTCACCCATGCCAAGAATACGGTCTGCCATACGATCAGGATGGAAGATATCCATATCCTCAATCTTTTCACCTTCACCGACAAACTTGATAGGAACGCCTGTAATCTTCTTAACAGAAAGAACACCACCACCTCTAGAGTCACCATCAAACTTCGTTACAACTAAACCTGTTAGTGGTAACGCATCCTTAAAGGCTTGTGCTACGTTAACGATATCTTGACCAGTCATCGCATCGACTGTAAGAAGAATGTCGTCTGGATGAACAAGTTCATTGATATCCTTTAACTCATTCATTAAAACTTCATCGATATGTAAACGACCAGCAGTATCGATAAATACTGTATCGAAACCATTCTTTTCGGCATATTCCATACCCTGACGAACTGTTTCAACCGCTGGAGTTTCAACCCCTAAGGTAAATACCTCAGTATCAATTTCCTTACCTAATGTCTGTAACTGATCAATCGCCGCAGGACGAATGACGTCGGCCGCAATTAACAATACCTTCTTATTGAACTTCTCTTTACAGATACGTGCAATCTTAGCAACACTGGTTGTCTTACCTGTACCCTGTAAACCGACAAGCATAATTTTAGTAATGCCATCTTCTACAAAGTTGAGACCAGCTTCTTCTGTACCAAGTAATTCAATGATTTGATCATGAACAATCTTAACGAGCTGCTGTCCAGGTTCTACGCTCTGTAGTACTTCTTCGCCTCTGGACTTTGTACGAATCTCATCTAAGAATTCTTTGACAATACGATAGTTTACATCTGCTTCAAGTAATGCTAAACGCACTTCTTTCAGCATATCTTCCATGTTATTATCCGTTAACGTACCCTTACCGGCCACATTACGCAACGCTTTATTCAGTCTGTCACTTAAGGAATCAAATGCCATGTTTTATACCTCACTTTATCAAACGTCCTTATTTTATCATAGTTATCTCTGCTTTAGATATAGTGAAGTGTTTCAATTCTCTACTTATCGGATAAACTCAACCTTTTCTGCAATTAGCTCCATCGCTTTTGTCTGTAGATTTACTTCCACCCTTCCCTTAACCGCAATGACAGTTCCAATCTTACACGCCGCCTTACAAGACTCCGCAATCCCACGCCATAGGCGCACCGTGAAAATATCCGACATCACTCCATTGTCCGTAAATGCACGTTGACACTCAATCTCTATCGTCGATTGATTCTCTGAAAGATTCGTCCCTTGTATCAAAGGTAATGAATGTACCTTTCCTAATAGCACAAATGTATTTAACATAATCCACCCCCATTCACTATGTACACTGTTCTATTGTATATCCCACGAAAAAAATCGTTGAATGATTCAACGATTCAAAAGTTGATATTTACATCTTATCATGCACGCAAAATACGATGTATATTTTTCCATTATTCTAATGCTTGCTTAAAGTCTTCCAGTAAATCTGTAATATCCTCAATGCCACAAGACAAACGTAACAGTTCATCGGTTACTCCCTGTTCTAAGCGCTCTTCTACACTTAAGCAAGCATGAGACATCGTTGCAGGATGAGATAAAATTGATTCCACACCACCTAAACTAACTGCCAAAATTGGAATCTTTACCTTCCTTGTAAAAGACATCAAATCATCTTTGCTCGCAAGAGAAAAGGATAATACTGCACCACCACTCTTGGCTTGTGACATATGAATATCATGACCAGGATGGGAATCTAAACCTGGATAATATACTTGTTTAATCTTTGGATGATTGTACAAGAATTCTGCGATTGCTTGTGCATTTTCGGAAGACTGTTTCATACGTAAGCCCATTGTCTTCATACCACGCATAATTAGCCAAGCATCTTGTACACCTAAGATACCACCAAAATTCTTTCTAAATAGAACTAACTGCTTGTAGTAATCTTCATTGTTTGTCGCAACCACACCAGCCACTACATCACTATGACCATTGATAAACTTCGTAGCACTCTCCACAACAATATCAACACCTAACGCAAGTGTATCTTGAAACAATGTTGTCATAAAAGTGTTATCAGCTACCGCAATCAATCCATTCTTTTTCGCAATGGACACGATTGCGCCAACATCACATATCTTTAACAAAGGATTGGATGGTGTCTCAATATAGATCATGTGTGTGTTATCTGTAATCGCATTTTCCACTTCATCAAGATTTGCCATATCTACAAAACTAGCTGAGATTTGATAACGCGGTAGAATCTTCGTCGCAAACTGACAAGTACCACCATACACTTCCTTTGGAAGGATGACATGTTCGCCAGCATTTAACAACATCAAAACATTCGATATCGCACTCATACCAGAACTAAAACTCAATGCATATTTGGCATTCTCAATACAGCGAAGACCATCTTCTAAAGCATCAATCGTTGGATTGGAGAAACGGGTGTACAAATACTTCTGCTCATCACAATACAACTCTGTATTATGAAATGTGGACGTTTGATAGATTGGTATGCTGGCAGCACCAGTATATTGGTCTAATACAGTGTAACCATGCAATAACTTTGTATTCTGTTTCATTTTCTTCTCCACTAAAAATTATGAATGATTTTGGTTGGTAATGATTGTCGTTGAAACATCTACTAATAGCCTACACCCATCTATGATTGCTTGCAAGAAAGCATATAGTCTTAGGATAATAATACTCAATCATATTAAATTAGATTCATCATTAATTCAGCTATCGTATCAATCACTTCATGAAAACTGATATTTTTTGCATATCTAAATCTATCTTGATAATTATCCCAATACTTTAACATATCTTTCTCACCCTTCAATGTATCTAGAAGATTTAGAATATCTGCTACATTAAATTTATTGTTTCTATGAATGAACGTATTTCGACATGCAATACTTAGTTTTTCATAATCAATCTCTTTTTTCTTTAAATGAAATAAAATATATACATCATAGAAATCCTTACTTCTAGTATTAAAAACTCCACGTTGATAGATTGTTTGAATTTTTTCTGCCAAAATTGTTTCAATATTATACGAATAAATTTCATAAATTTTATCATCAAAAGTACTCTTATATTTATAAATAATTTCTTTTGGAGTTATCGGATCACCAGTTGCAATATCTAGCAGAATTATCTGTCGAATATTATCTAATTTACATTCAATGGCAATTCTAAATCCTCCATACTCATCATCTTTTCGAATTTCCTCTATCTTTTTTATCTCATAGTTAATATCCTCGTATACCTCATGCTTAAGAATTTTTTCTAATTTTTGACTAATATTTTCTTTTGTCAGCGTGAACTTCCTAATTAGGAAGTCAATATCAACTGTACTACGTTGCTTAATTCCAATAAAACTCGCAAGCAGAAATCCACCCTTAAAAATAAAATTCTGATTTTCATCACTCTTAGATATTTTTTCAAGAATTGTTTCCAAAAAATAGTGTGTTTGAATTACATTATAGCTAAGTCCTGTTTCGTCTGATATTTTCTTACAAATCGATCTAAGTTTGTATTTATTCATAAATAACACCAAAAATATCTTTCACTTTATCGTAGATATTCATCTTTTTCGCGTATGTATACAACTTATTAAAATCTTTATTACGGTAACGAACATATCTTGTTATTATTGTTGAAAACAATTCAGCCTCAACTTTATTTCTATTTTTCACAAAATCGCAAATTGTTCTTTCTAAATCATAGACATTTACTTTGTTTCCATAAATCGTTTTACATTGCGTAATACCTAGTTCATATATATCTTTATTCACATAATGAACTCTTTTATCGCGTTGAATACGGCTTGCATTATATCCTTTATATACTGTTACTTCTAGTTCTGATGGAATGATATCTGTAAATTGAAATAGATACAAAGCGGATACATACGAGTAAATTGCAACTTTATACTTATTTTGAAAGAAATAATACTCGTCATAATCACCTTTTGCAGAAAGATATACTCCTCTTTCTTCACGAACTAATTCTCCTGCTTCAACCATTCTAGTTAAATATATAGTTGGGATATTAGAATTCACAAGTTCACCATTTGTAATAAAACCACCCATTTTTTCAATCTTTTCTCGTATCTTCTTTTTATAATCCATTTTAGCCTCCATTGAATGTTGTAAATATGCTTACATTATATTATTTAGTACGCATATTTACAACATCAAGTATAAAGAAAAAGCCACCATAGTGGCTGATAGATTACTTCGATAATCCCAATAAGGACTTAATTTTATTTTGAATACGGATATTACGTTGTGCCTTTTTGATATCTCCTACCCAATGGCAGGAAGAATGACAACCTGAACTACAATCTCCGCTACAGGAGCTTACTCCATTTTTCATCACATATCGAATATCAAATGCAATGATTACAACAACGACCAATAAGACTACTAATGTTGAAAGGTTCATATTTACGCTCCTTAAGTTAACTATAACTAACACTATTAGTATACTTCTTTTTTCTGATTTGAAAAGTCAAACGCAATAAGAAATTAAACGTGATGCACTAACATTGCCAAACGTATCAATTTCTCGTCTTTTTCATAATCAATATCAAATAATTTTTCAATCTGTTGAAGACGATACTTGACGGTATTTAGATGAATATACAATCCTTCTGCAGTCTTCTGTTTTGAGTATTGTGAGTTAACATACATACACAATGTCTCATAGTATTTTGTCTCATACTGCTTATCATATGTAATCAGGTTTTGAATTCTTTGGTCAACCAAGGTAACTAAAGGAAGTTGATTTTTAAGCTGATGGCATATAAAAGTATCTATGACTGTTTCAAAATGAGTCTCCTTCTTACGATATATCTGACCTGCATACTCTGCCTGTTTTGCATAACCATATAATGATTCAAACTTCTCAAACGCCAAACTATATCCAACGTAAAGATCCGGATATTGTTTTAGATCAATCCTATGTGATGTTGGCAAAAGAATATAGCACTGCTCATTTACAATGCCTCCAAGTAAGCTTGGATAGCCCTTTTGTATCTCGCTCAAAAAAGAACTAAGTACTGTAATACGATTTATAATTGTTGTATCAACATATGCAAGCATGTATGTACCTTTTACAGCATAACCACTTTCGATCAATAAATTATAGCCCAATTGTTGGCTTTCGTTATCTTTTTGTAACAGTAAAGTAAAAGCCTGTTCTCGCTTTGTACCAGAATTTGTAAGTTGATGACGTAGATACACGGATAACGCATCTGCCAACAACTGTACATCCTCTTCACTCATCTCATGTTCAATCGCAACCGCTAATTTTGCGATTGCTTTTTTCTTGGCAAAGATATCAACGACATATACATCTTTCTGATATTCCGTATCAAAGATACGCATCGGTTTCTTAATACCATTCTCATTTAATAAGCCAATTCCAATTAATCTTTTTACAAATTCACTCTTATACTTTGTATCTTGTAAAAAGGAAAGATATGGATATGCATTTGGTTCTTTCGAACAAGCAACTAACTCATACGCATCATTCGTAATCCATATCGGATTACAAATGAGTTTGGCAACCTTTGCAATAAAGATATCGAGTGTTGTACACTCATGAATCAAATCAAATAGTTCTTCTTTTTTCATAGTACTATTCTAACATTGAAAAAGGAGAAATCTTACGATTTCTCCAGAGGGAATTATTTTGTTGCGTATTCTGCTGCAGATTCTCCACAGATTCTTCCACCTGTTAGAGCTGTCATTAATGTAACACCTTCAACGAGTGGATAGGAGTTGTTATAGATTTCTGCAATTTCATTACCAGCAGCGTATAGACCACCTATAACCGTTCCATCTTGCTTGATAACTTGTAGATTAGAGTTAACAAGTACTCCACCAATACCACCTAAGGATACTGGTCTTGCCTTTACAGCATAGTATGGACCATCGCCTAAAGATAACATGTACTTAGAATCTTTCCCATATACGGCATCAGAACCATTTGCACAATCTGCGTTGTATGCAGCAATCGTCTTCTTTAATGCATTGGCATCAACACCCATTGCTTTAGCAAGTTCTTCTACTGTATCACCCTTGTATACGATACCATTCTTTACACCTTCTTCTAGTGCTGAGCGGAATTGTGTCCATGGTTCATTCACACTAAATAGCGGTAATGATGGTTGGTATCCAACAGCTGTGTCTACATTTAATTCCTTTGAACCACCCTGTTCTACTTTCTTTACCATATCATCTGACATGATTGAGAAATAGTATTCACCTTGTGTGGAGGCAGCATTTGAAGATAACGCTGTATCATAGTTTAAATCTTCTGGTGCAAATCTTGAACCACGTTGGTTCACCCAAATACTTGTTGCAAGATAAATAACCTTTGCGATTTCATCTTTACCTGAACCTGGTTCAATTCCAGAGTAGGATGTTACACCATGGTACTGTTGGATTGTCTTACCTTTACCTGCACCAATTGCCTGTGACATGGATGCACCATCACCTGTCTGTGTACCTGTTGTAAATGTAACAAGTGGATAACCAACTTCCTTTTCAATGACATCTGCATTTGCACCGAAACCACCTGTAGCAAGCACAGCCGCATCACATGAAATTTCATATGTTGTATCGGAAGACTTCGCAACAACACCTGTAATCTTATTGCCATCTGATTTAAGTTCTACTGCAGGTGTCTGATAGTAAATCTTACCACCAGCATTTTCAAACTGCTTTAATAGAGCCTGATAGTAACCTAACTTATTAGATTGATCTGCATATGCATGGTATGTTGGAAAGCCATTTGCATGTGCTTTCTGTTCGTTACCAACATATACAAGGTCCATACCATTCTCTTCTAACCAGTCAATTGTCTCACCAGAGCGGTTAGCGATGTTATAGAACAACTGTCCATCATCCATCCAACAGTTATAGGATTGCCAATATGCAAGTACTTCTTGTGTTGTAAATGTACCAGCTACACCTGCTTCTTGTTGTTCCTTAGAGTTAATGCCCATTGGTCCACCAGCAATAACGGATACACCACCAATATTCGCTGACTTTTCAAGTAAGATAACCTGCGCACCATTTTGTTGAGCTGTTAATGCGGCAGTAATACCTGCACCACCCGCACCAATAACAACTACATCAGCAGTTAACTTCTCTGTTTTTGATTCAGATACTTGTGTACTATCACTACCAAATGAATCAGGATCACCACCAGCAGTCTTAATTGCATTCTTAACTGCTTCCTTAATTGCATCAGAAGTGATTGTCGCACCAGTTACCCCATCTATATTAGGACTGTTCTTCTCAACAATCTTCTTTGGTAACTCTGTGATTGCAGTACCAGCAATTTCTGGTGTTTCTTCATTATCTTTTACTTCTACATTTGTGATCTTTCCCGAAGAAATGGTTGTGCTGACTGTAACCTTTCCGTTACGTCCATCAACTGTTTCCTCATAAGTACCATCTTTTACAGTAGTACTCTTCTTCGCTGAGCATCCAGCCAGTAGCATACCTACGCTTAAGCATGCCGCAAATAAACGTTTATTCATAGTTTTCTCCCTTTGTTCACTTGATAAAAGTATCACAATAGGCAATTTATCTATTTGTCTATTTCAGACAAATCATAAACTATTTTTTCGTCAGAAATGAAAAACGAACAACAGGATTATTTCTGTCATTCGCCATTCTTACTATCATTACTTACCTTGTGCCATGAGCTCTTTTACATACTCTGGGGCAACGATTTCATTAACTTGATTAATACCCATAATATATAGTTGGTATTGGTCAATTGTGGACATCTTTATCTTTGTTTCTTTGTTTTCAAATGTTGATCTTATAACTACTTTAGCCTCATTTGGTATTAGTTTATATTCTCCATTCTCAGTCTTTTCTAAAACAATCTGAAGTTGTAAATCAAGAGAAGTTATATTATCTTTCTCCTTCTCAAAATCTTCATTGTCAAAAATAAGAGATCTAAATGCAGATACTAAGTCTATGTTATCCTTGGCATCACCTTTAAACTCAAGGAATACAAACTGATTATCTTCTACTCTAGTAAACTTGTCTGCATAGGCTTTACATAAGTTATAGAATTCATCGCTATGACCTACTTCGGGATCTTTTTCTTCATAAATACCAACCAATTTATATTTCCAATCTGGCGTACGCATCCATGTCGTGCCACCATTTATATCCGTAGAACTTGAGTAACTAACACCCTTGCTTGGAGAATAGTAAGTGACTGATAAACGTCCATAATGAGGCTCCCCACCCATTAGCATAAATTTGTCAATGTCTTCTCTATCTCCATGACTATCTTCTAAGTTACCCTCACGACGAAAGAATCTTTCCAAAAAGACCTGTGGTTCAAAAATAATTTCACCACGACGACTAAACATTTTATAGTTATACGTTCTAGAATTTTTAAACTTATCTAGATATTTAGTATATGCATGTGTTTCATAGTTTAAACTTTTTGCATCATGTAGAATTGTCGCAAATGTCATCACCTCTTCAGATGCTTGCATTCTTGATGAAGATGAATCAGATGTTGATTTATTACAAGCAGTTAGAGTTAAAACTAAGATAACTGAAAGGAATACTAAATAAAATTTTTGTAATTTTTTCATATCTATACTCCTCTATACTGTTCGATTGCATTCTCAATACCACTTGTAGCTTCTACAGAAATTCCAGAGTTAATATTTGAATAAGTTACTTTACTAATCATTTTATACTTTGCGTAATTTGATGTTTCACCTGTGCAGGTAATCTCAATCGATAACGGTATATAGCCTTCTTTTGATACAGTTAAATCCATATTTAATTCACCATTGGCATGATCCGAAGAGAAGTGGAATGCTTCATTTGCTGGACTAATTAATAGATCTGAATTAGCTTCTAAGAATTTTAAATTAGAATTTTGAAAATGAATCGTAATTGTATCTTTATCTTCAGTAATTGTAAATTGGTCTTTTACTATTCTGAAATACGCAACTGCATCACGGTTAATTCCAACCGGTTTTTCATAATTCTTAATTCCATATTTATCTTTATACCAAATCTGTTGAGTTTCATCTTTGAAATACATGTCAAAATCTTCATAATATACATCACTTACGATGCCACTTTCATTCGTAAATTTACCTAGAATACGATCTGGTCTTAAGTCAAATGTAGCAGTTAGAGTTCTTTCATACGCATAAGTAGGTGACTGGTCTTCTCTAGGATTTGCACGGGTAGCATCCATTACATTTACAATTTGAATCTCTCCATTCTTAATTCTTTCAAAGCCTTGAAGAACCTTATCAATCTTTTCTTCATCTGCTGCTTGGTTATTTGCATTCTTACTGTCAGTTGGATTACAGCTAACTAAAGTAGTAATCATCAACAAACCCAAAACACTCATAAGTATCTTTTTAAAGTTATGCATTACACATGACCTCCTTATCATATAATCCCCTAAGGTTATTCACCATTATAAATCTTAATCATAAATGGAACAATAAACACGTCTTATTCATATCTTCCATACATGACTTACACCTCAATTGTAGAAAACAAAGCATAGTCTTTCCAACTATGCTTTGCATGTATATTATTAGTTATTTTAGTGTAACACCTTCAGGCTTTTTAATCTCTTCAACATTGTTGAGATTACGATAGTAGTATTCAAAATGGTCTTCACTAGTTGCGCTCCATTTCTCATCTTTATTTTCTAATTCTGTCGTAAGAATAATTTTTGCTTCACTTGGAACCAGTTTCTTATCACTATGATCAAACTTTTCCATTACAAGTTTAATCTGTATATGAATGGCAGTAATATAATCCTTACCCTCCGTAAACATTTCGCTTTCAAAAATAGAGGAATGAAACGATTGAACTAAATCAATCTTGTCTTTCACATCACCTTGAAACTCTAAATATACATATTGCTGATCTTCGGTTCTTGTAAACATGCTAGCATATTCTTCATATAGTTTCAGGAATTCTTCATTACGGCCAAGTTTAGGGGCCTCTACTTCCCTAACATAGGACCAATCTTCTGCTTTTCTCCACTCGAATTGTTTCTGCTTATTCACGTGCCCTGTATAGGTTACTCCTTTACTTGGTGAATAGATCCTACTACCATGATCTAGTCTGTATGGTGTCCCAAATGTTATGAGTTCTTCCTCAAAAAGAGCAGGTGCTTGAAAATCATCACGCATTCCTTCAATACTATTGTAAACTTCCAAAAAAACCTGCGGTTCAAATTGAATCATCCCCTGGCGAACCTCCATCTCTTCTCGAATTGATCTTTTATCATCGCCTGTATAGAGATATTTACGATACACTTGACTAACATACTCAACACTTTTTGCATCTCTTAATTCCGCTATAAAAGTATTAACATTTCTTTTCGCATTATTAGATGAACTATGGCAAGCAGAAAGATTTAAAACCAGGATAAGTGTAAGGAACGTTAAAATTACTTTTCTAATATTTTTCATTTCATACCCTCCTTTACTGATAAATTGGATTATCTATTCCACTTGGAATATCTACATGTATACCAGAGTTGACTTTTGAATATGTCACTTCACTAACATATTTTTGATTCTTATAGAAATCACTATCATGCACTCCTGTTATTGTTACCGAGACAGGCATGCCATTATCTTTAGACATCTTTAAGTCTATTTCCAACTTACCACTCTTATCATTACTACTAAAACCAAGGGATCCTAGAGAAGACCATATCAATTGCACATCATTTGCATAAAGAAAATCTATATCATCTGTTTCATAATGTACTGTAATCGTATCACTATCTTCACTCAATGTAAGTTGATCCTTTATTGTTTCAAAATAGAGAATTACATCTTGGTGGATTCCAATCGGTTGATTGTATTCCACTATAGAGTAATTACTTGTTGTCCACTGTGTGTCATTCTCGTTTTTCTCATATGAATACATTCTGTCACAATAGTAGTCTTTTACGTTACCATTAAATGAATACTTTCCTGATACATGATCTGGTCTTAATTCAAACGTACCTGTAAACTCTGTTTCATATTTATAAACTGGATTTTCTCCTTCTTTTGGATCAATAACATCAGCATACATTGAACCTACAATATGGATTTCCCCATTCTTCATTCGCTCAAAACTCTGAAGAACTTTGTCAATCTTTTCCTCATCTGATAGTTTACCCCAATTTGTTTTTGATGTATCACAACCCACCATTGTAGTAATCATCAACAAACCCAAAACAAACAAGCACACTCTTTTAAATGATTTTGTCATGTATTACCTCCTAAATCATATTAAACTCCCAAGGTTAATATCATTATAGATTGAATGATAATATATCACAAGAAATGCAAAAAGATGCATGATGGTTAGTCATGCATTTTTTAATAATTAAATTTATAATTATAAAAGATATCTTCGTAAAACTGTTTTCATTCGTATTACTTTATCAATCACTTCACTCATTAATTGATCATAATTACTATGATTTTCAAAATCTAATCCATGAATATAATGTTTTATTCTACTTGCCTTCTTAGAATCTAATCTATCCCATTCAAAGTGCATATCTAATTCACGTTCAATTTCATTCTTCTTTTCAAATAAACTATCATATAATTCTTTATCACTATGAATATATAATTCTATGACAATACAATTTTCCTTGTTTACTAAATCAACAGCAATTTTTGCAGCACTAGTACCTATTGCCACATCATACCAATGATCTGTAGTAGGTTTACGTAGATTAAAAGGTTTTCCTTTCGATAGAATTTTTTCATTAAACTGCGTCCAGAAAATAAGTCTTTCAGTTTGACTAGTATTTAATTCTCCATCATCCTTATTTTTACTACGTTTAACAAAATCATTTGGTTTTTCTACAACCTCAAACTTTGGCGCAGGATTGGAATTCCCAATTTTATATGCATGTATCTCAATCAAGAAAAAATCAATCTCACTTGAAGTATAATTATTCAACCATTCGATAGCTGCACGATGTTCTTCTTTAGCCTCTCTTACAATCCAAACAATAACCTTTGCATCTAATCCAGAGGCGTAAGTTATAATTTTCCCTAAATGATCATGATTTGTTGATTCTAATTGATTTTCGATAATCACTTTCAAACCTGATGTTTCATCGGTCGCTACTATATCACATCTGTAAGGACCAACATTAATTTCTTTATCAACCTCAATTAGCGTTAAACCTAAGATTTCATTCAAATATTCTATATTTGAATCCTTTGCCAACCAATTTGAAAAATCGTATTGTTCATGTTTCCATAATTCCCTGACATCTACCTCTATCAGTCTGCCAATTTCAGCCATTTTATACCCTCACAATCTATAGAAATTTAATTCTTATTTTTTGTTTTATTGTATTCGGGTGATTCTTCTCCTACTAAAGCAAGTTCACTACCCGCATAACCTTCGTCATAGTTATAACTCGGTTCTTCATGCATGGATAAATCAGCATCTCCAATACCATAGAATCTCTCAAAGAATACTCTAAACTTATCGATTACTCGTTGCTTTTTTTCTGACCGCTTAGTATCAAACCAACTCATTGGAGGAAGTAGACTATCAATATCTTTACCACTAGTCTTCACTTCACCATTAAGCAAACAGCTTTCCAAGAATTTTCTCGTTTCTTTTTCCTTTAGATTTTCTTCTGTAATAATCTGCATTAATTGTTGTTCTTTTGCTTCTGCGATGAATTTATGCCATTCACTCATGATGTCATCAATATCGTTGATGCCAGCGATAAATGTGTCAATAAGTTCTTTCTTACTTCTTAGTTGTGGTGATGCTTGAATTGCTTTCTTAATTGTCACAAGTACTTCTCTATCCTGACAATGAGAATCATGATACTTCTGTACTAGTAAGAGGATGTAATCGATATTGATTTCTATGTGCTTCAATAATTCAATTTCAAAGACAATATCATCATTGATATCTTCTTTTTTCTCATCTGATTTTTTATTCTTCCAATCGTCATACAGGTCCTGATATCTACCCAAATAATCCTGCAAATCACGCTCGGATAAAATTTCCTTGCCTGCAAACTCATCAAAAGATAAAAGGATATTACGCATACGTAAAATATTTCCAAATAACTTAATAAATTGTTTTTGATTATTTTCGCCTATAATTTGAGTCAATGATAATGGATATTTCTCACAGAGTTCACTAATCAAATCAACATATCCTACATGGTATCGATGGTCACTTCCTTCATATCCATAATAGTAATCATTGAATGTATGTAGTAATACAATTCCACCTGCATCCTTATCACCAAACAACGCTATCGCATCATCTACTCTTGTCTGTAAGTTTCTAAAACAAACAACATTACCCGCTGCTTTTACACTGTTTAAAATTCGGTTAGTACGACTAAATGCCTGTAGTAAACCATGCATTCTTAGATTTTTGTCAACCCATAATGTATTTAATGTTGTCGCATCAAAGCCAGTCAAAAACATATTTACTACAATTAGTAAATCTAGTTCTTTATTCTTCATTCGCAATGATACGTCTTTATAATAATTTGGGAAACTATCACCATCTGTAGAATAGTTAGATTTAAACATCTCATTGTAGTCTTTCATTGCATAATCCAAGAAATCTCTTGATGTTTGATCTAACGCAGATGTATCGTCTATATTCTCATCACATAATAAACCATCTGGTTCATACTCATTAGGTGAATAGCTAAAGATAGTTGCTACGTTAATCTTCTTAGTTGGATTCGCTGCCATTTGTCTCTTGAACTCTTCATAGTAGAGCTTTGCCATTGGAACTGAATTCACACAGAAAATAGAGTTAAAACCATTGATACGTTGCTTCTGCTTTATCTCTTTGATTGCACCCAATCTAGCAGAAGCAATTTCATCAATATTCATAATCTTATTGAAATTATAAGTACGTGTTCCTCGATAGGTTTTCTTATCAAAGTTATCTAGGATATATTCTGTAACTAATGAGATACGTTCTGGCGCCATATACGCTTTCTCACGGTCTATGTCCCATACCTGCTCATCTTTCATGTCATCATCTTTATCCATTGTTTTAATGTAATCCACATGGAAAGGAAGAACGTTCCTATCATTAATCGCATTGACTATTGTATATGTATGCAATTGGTCTCCAAATGCTTGTTCTGTTGTGCATAGTTTTGGATCACGTACTGCACCTGCATTAGCCCCAAAAATTGGAGTACCTGTAAATCCAAATAAATGATATTTCTTAAAGTTCTTTGTAATCGCTCTATGCATTTCACCAAACTGACTACGATGACACTCGTCAAAGATAATAACTAAATGTTTTTGATAAATTGGATGATCAGGATTCTTCTTAACAAAAGTAGATAATTTCTGAATCGTTGTAATGATAATCTTTGCATTATCATCTTCTAGTTGTTTCTTTAAAACTGCTGTAGAACGATTACTATTCGCTGAACCTTTTTCGAATCGATCATATTCACGCATGGTTTGATAGTCTAAATCTTGTCGGTCTACAACAAATAATACCTTCTCAATATATGGAAGTGTAGTTGCTAAACGAGCAGCTTTAAAAGATGTCAGTGTCTTACCTGATCCAGTAGTATGCCAAATATATCCACCACCTGCAGCACTGCCATATTTTTTATAATTAGTAGCAATCTCAATACGATTTATAATACGTTCCGTTGCTGTAATCTGATACGGACGCATGACCAGCAACATCTCTTCCGATGTAAACACACAATACTTTGTTAAGATATTCAATATTGTGTGTCTAGCAAAGAATGTCCGTGTAAAGTCAATTAAATCAGAGATAATGTTATTCTTCGCATCTGCCCAATATGAAGTAAATTCAAAACTATTAGACGTCTTTTCTTTCTTAGATTTAGCTAAATTACTACCCGTATTATAGCGTGTAGTATTTGAATAATATTTAGAGTTCGTACCATTTGAGATAACGAATATCTGTACATACTCAAATAGTCCATAGCCAGTGCCAAATGAATCGCGTTGATACCTTTCGACTTGATTGAATGCTTCACGAATTGGAACTCCACGTCTCTTTAGTTCAATATGTACAAGTGGAAAACCATTTACAAGAACAGTTACATCATAGCGATTATCATGTTTTGCACCATGTTCTTTACTAACTTCATACTGGTGAATTACTTGTAAGTAGTTATGATGAATATCTTTCTTGTCTAGCAAAATTATATTCTTTGATATACCATCGTCACGTTTTAATACTTGTATATAATCCTCTTGAATCTTTCGTGTTTTTTCTTTGATACCTTCATTTGGATTAGCAACATTCTCTACTAAAAAACGTTTCCATTCTCTATCTGTGAAAGAATAATTATTCAATTTTTCGAGTTGTTTTCGTAAGTTAATAACAAGCTCGTCTTCTGTATGCAACGAAAGATATTCATATCCTTGTTCTTCAAGCATATGAATAAATTCATTCTCAAGTGCAGCTTCGCTTTGATAACTATCAGAGCGTTTCTTGACAGGCTCATATTCTGTTACCACTGTATTCTCGTTAGTTTGAGCGACGATATTAAAATACGACATAACACTATCCCCTTATTAATTATTCTTGCTTCATTTTAAAGGTTAGAAGCTTATCCCTGTAATATTTATATTGTTTCTTACGTGCCTCGATTTCAGCAGGAATTCCATTAACAATATCGTTTGTAATTTGATCGAATTTATCTAAAACATTCACGATATTCTTTTGTCTTTCAAGTGATGGTAAGCATATACGATAAGGTTTTAACAGACGTAAACTTAATCCACCACGTGTCCCATCACCATTTGAAATAGCGCGTAAGTCTTCATATTTACTATCTAAAAGATAATACAAATACTTATAATTAACCAAATCATTACAAATAATCGAGCAGAGAGATTGATTAGTACATAATTCTATTTCTGTGATTGCAACCTTCCCTCTTGTCTTTCCTTGCCCTGCTAGAGCGATTACCACTGTATGAATTGGAACAATGGTAGTACTAGTAGAATCATAACCTTTTTTCGTTATCTTAAACTCTGTATCATAACTATTTTTTAAATTTACTTCTCCAGAGTTCATCCAAGGAATTGTTCCACCTTCCCAATATTCTTTATTATTTGTTGTTGGAGTTGCACCTGTAATTAAAGTAGTTATATCCTCTAACATAACATCAGCATACCCAAAAACATATTGGAATAACTTAATTAGATTCTGTCTGTCTGTCTGTCTGTCTGTCTGTCTGTAAGGATGCTATGGCCTGTTTGAACAAATGTCAAGAGCTGATCACGATAAAATTCATATTGTTTTTGACGAGCTTCTATCTCTGCAGGAAGGCCAATATTCAAATCAGTACAGATACTGCTAAAGTTATCCAATACCTTAACTATTTGTTTTTGAATAGCCATAGATGGTATCGGAATCTCTAAATCTCTAACTATATCAGCATTAAGATTTTGTACTGCACCTCCAAAGGATGCTTTCCGTCTCATTTGATGCTGTATTTCAGAAGAAGTTATATTATATTCTGCTTTGTCTATATAATGAATGCGATGATGAGGCAAGATAGGGTAAAAAAGCTATTAAAAATATAATATAAAAAAGCTGAAGTTACATATTTATCAAACTTACTTATAGATAGCCAGCCATCATGAATACACCCATCAATTTTCAGAATATATGGGCGGCCAAAACTCATAGAATTAGATAGAACAAAGTCTCCTTTAAAAACTTTCCTTGATTTTTCAGCGCCTTCATATGTAATTTTTTCTTTACAAGAATAGATATATTTTTCATCAAGATTCGCATCACCAATTTTTATCCAATTTATTCCATTAGGAGAATCTGAAATATAGTTTTTAATTGGACGTGGCGAAGCACCACGAACAATATTAGAAATTTCACCGAGTTTTAGTTTAACTATATTTGTATCAAATGTAAGTAACTTATCTCTGTAATACTCATACTGTGTTTTTCTTGCTGTTAGTTCTGCTGTTAGTTCTGCTGTTAGTTCTGCAAAATTATCTAGAATTTTTATAATTTCATATTGTATCTCTAGAGGTGGAAGCGGAATTTTAATTTCTCTAAAATTCTTTTGATTTAATTTTGGAATGCTTCCTTGTACCAAAGAAGAAATATTTATAGTTTGAAGGTAATGAAAAATGAAGCGTAAAAGTACACCATCTTTATTTTGAATAATATGTGCATGATTATTAACCCAAATTTTGCCTGTAGCCCAAGTCACTACAGGAGTACCATCACTATTAATAACAGATCCATCTTCACCTACCAATACAAATTCACCTTCAAATAAATAATCTGAGATATAACCTTGAATCCCATTTGCTCCATAGTACGGATATTTGCCCTCAACTCTCTGCGATTTAGCAATTGGCATTCTCTTACTATCTAAGATATAACAGCAATCTTCCAAGTTGTAGAATTTGATTCCATTTGGACATAATTTAACAATTAATTCTTCTAACCTGCTCATATTATGCCTCTATCTCTGAAATAATTTTATCTATCTCAAAACGCAACTCATTTTCTCTTTTGACTATTTCTGCAATTTGTTGATTAAGAACTTTTATATCTATTTTTTCTCTCGTATCTGCTTTTTCTACATATGTCGATACTGATAAGTTGTAATCATTTTCTTGAATTTCTTCAATAGAAGCAAGTTTAGCTGTATATTGAACGTCTTTTCTGTCTGTAAAGATATTTACAATCTCATTAATATAATCTTCAGTTAATCTATTATTATTTGTAACTTTAACACATTTCTGAGATGCATCGATAAACAGTGTTGTATTGTCTTTTTTGTTCTTCTTTAAAATCATGATGCATGTTGCAATACCTGTTCCAAAGAATAAGTTACTTGGTAGTTGGATAATACAATCCACAAAGTTATTATCAACTAGATACTTGCGAATCTTTTGCTCTGCTCCTCCTCTATAAAAGATTCCAGGGAAGCAAACAATAGCAGCAGTACCCGATGATGATAACCAGCTCAATGCATGCATGATAAAAGCTAAATCAGCCTTACTCTTAGGAGCTAAAACTCCCGCAGGTGAAAATCTACCATCATTAATTAACAATGGATTATCATCTCCATCCCATTTAATGGAGTATGGAGGATTAGATACAATTAGTTCAAATGGCTCATCATCCCAATGTTGTGGATTAGTTAATGTATCTTCACAAGCAATATTAAACTTATCAAATTCAATATCATGTAAGAACATATTAATACGACATAAGTTATATGTAGTGATATTGATTTCCTGACCATAATAGCCATTACGAACACCATCTTTACCTAATACTTTTTCAGCCTTTAAAAGCAATGATCCTGAACCACATGCAGGATCATATACCTTATTTACTTCTTTCTTACCAACTGTGCCAAGTCTTGTTAGTAATTCAGATACATCAGAAGGTGTAAAGAATTCACCTCCACTCTTTCCTGCATTTGATGCATACATTGTCATTAAGTATTCATAGGCATCCCCAAAAGCATCGATATCATGATCTTTTACATCACCTAGGTTCATATCAGCAATACCATTTAGTAGCTTTTGAAGCCTTTCATTTCTCTTTCCAACTGTTGAACCGAGTTTATTACTATTAACATCAAAGTCATCAAACAATCCTGCAAAGTCGCTTTCTGATGAACTACCCTTTGCGGAATCTTCAATATGATTAAATACTCTTTCTAAAGTTTCATTTAGGTCATCAATATTTGAAGGACGCTTACGTACATTACAAAATAATTCGGAAGGTAAAATAAAGAAGCCTTTAACATTAATCATTTCATCTTTAATCATTAATGCTTGCTCATCTGTTAAATCAGCATAATTAAAAGAAAGATTATTAGATTTAATCTCATTCTCATTGATGAAATTTGTTAGACTTTCAGAAATATAACGATAAAACATCGTTCCTAGTACGTAGTTCTTAAAGTCCCATCCATCTACACTACCACGCAACTCATCCGCAATAGCCCAAATTGCTCGATGCAATTCATCACGTTGTTGCTCTTTTTTTATCTCTGCCATTGTATGTCCCCTATAATTTTTAAAACTCTATTAAAATTATAGTTATAAAGTATTTTGAATTCAATGTGAAACACTGATAAGGACTATATTTCTCCTATTTATGCTTATTTTTATAAATCTTTTCATAATAATTTTAAAAGTAACACTTTGAAATATCAAAAGCAATTGGAAGATTAATCATTCTCCAATCGCGTTAGCCAATAGAACTGTTATCTACCCATCTTGTACAAACGAAATTACTTCCATACTAGATGCGTTTATTTCTACTGATATACCTGTGTACGAAGACTTTTTAACATCTATCACAAACTGGAAAGAAGAATATCTCAACTCATTTAGAAGACCATATGACGACAGAAAACAGTCGAATGCATTATCAGAATTTATGAATAGTAGATTACGAGTACTGATTAATGTTTCTAATGGTCTTTAAAACTTCCCTAGATTCCGTGCAAGAGCACTCTATGCTTTAAACTCGAAGCTATATTACACAATTACAAATCACCTTCAATCCAACAAAAGAATTGGAAAGAAACAGGGTTCATACAAAAAATAACAACCTATAAAACATTACTTTCTTAGCACAGATAAAAGGTAGAAACCGTAAACAAGAGACATTACTCTCATCTACTATTTCTACCTTTTTACCCCATGTAATTTTAAAGCGGTTTTTTCTAAAACCCCAAGTTATTTTACATTACGAAAAATAGTACTATCTTAGATTATCTATCCTTGATAGCACTATTTCTGAATGACTTACTTCCATTTTATTTTGTATTCTTTAAAAGTGGAATTTAACTTTTCACTTGAGCCTTCAAACTACAAAATCTTTTCATTTATTTTAAGCAACTGCTTAGATTCTTTTATTATTTTTTGGAATTCTTCAAGCATTATTTCATCCTGATAATTATCACTATAAGTATCATTTTTTTCTTCTAGAATTTCATTTTCAAAATTATATTTACTGAAAAATTTATATAACTCTAAGGACATTGTTATAGTTAGGATTGTTTTTTCTCCTATCTGTATATCATAATGCATTTCTTTTGTCAGATTATCATAAACCTTATTTCTTGCATTACTTTTTTTTAAATAATAGATAGATTGGTTCATAATATAGCCAGATAAGACGCATCTTTGAAATATCAAAATTATTTTTTTCCTTAGTTTTAGGATCTTTTAGATGGCATTTAACGACATCATTAAAGGGATGTACTGCACTTACAATGGCATTAGAAGGTTTTGATCCTCTAACCCAACTTATAGCTTGTACTTGTTCCTTTGCACTTTCTAATATTCTATTATCTAATCTAGATCTACCTTTTGCTTCAAAAATGGAATAACAGTTATCACTAGGATTAAAAGCAATTAAATCTGGTTGTTTTCTTGAACGAAACATAATACTCATGTACCTTTTTGCAATACTTAAATGAACCAAATAGTCAAATTTAAAAATTTTTTTACTAACTAGCTTCGTAATAAACATTCCAACATAATAATTTAAAAACCCACGTTCTGTAGAATCTAAATAGTCTATTTTATTTGAGAATACTAAATATCCAGCATCATTCGCTTCTAAAGCAGTATTTAATAAAAAAAATTTATATAGAATTTCTTGTTCCCTATCTATATATTTAGAACCTATATAGAAAGCAGGCATACCGCAAGTAATTACTGATTCGCCTAGATCCTCACCTGTAAAGATTAGTTCTGTCATTCCATTAAAAAAATTACTTTCATCATCATTATTAAAATCAGAGTACTCAATCAATATTTTATATGACGCTGTATCTTTAAATGATAGTAGCATTTTATACCCTCCCAACCTCTAAATCCCACGGCATTAAATAACTTGACATAACTATACTATACTTAGTATTTAATGTTAATAAATATAACTGTTTTTTGTTATTTTATATCAGCTTGTCGAGGATTATCTTTTACAAATTCTTAGGCTTAAGAGTGAAGATAGTGAATGTACTTTAACGTTAATTATTAAATCGTAATGGTGGTATTAAATTATCTTTATTGCTCCTCTTTGCTCCCTAAAAGGGCTAAAAATTTTATAGGATAATAGGACTCCCTAGGATTTTCTCTAGTGTGCTCTTAAATCTCAGAAAATACTAAATGACAGAACAATATTAAATCAGAAAAAACTATAACAAATATATAGGGAAGTAGAAAAAGAGATACATAACTCGTTTTTTAATAAATGAACTTCCATTTTCTAGAACTTTAAAATCTTATGGGTTGGGGATTGGCTATAAACTTTAGTGCCACGAAAAAATAATCATGCTCATTTTTTGTGTAGAGACCAAAATATAATAAAACCTCCATACTATTATCTTCTTGTCCGAAAAATCAAATGAAAAAACACTATAAAATCGCTTTGGGCGCCCACCAAGTAAATTTATTGTATCAAGATTCTCTGCCAGCTGTCTTTTCCTATTGAGTTATTTTAACTATTATCTATCTACATTATTTTGCTAGTAGGATACGATCATCTGCTAGATTACTTCCTGTATTTGCATGGAAACGTTCCATTAAATCATATACTGACATATTCGCTCTTTGCTCACCTTTGATGTCTATTACGATATGTCCGTCATTCATCATGATTGTACGATCACCAACTTCAAGTGCTTGTTGCATTTGGTGAGTTACCATTAGGCATGTAATATGATGCTTTTTAACAATATCTTTAGTAAGTTGCATGATTTTTGCGGCTGCCTTTGGATCTAGTGCTGCCGTATGCTCATCTAGTAGTAATAACTTTGGTGGTACAATTGTGGCCATTAATAATGTTAGAGCCTGGCGTTGACCTCCAGAAAGATTTCCTACCAGTGTATTCATGCGATCTTCAAGTCCCATATCAAGCATTTTTAACTGTTCTTTGAATAGTTCACGCTCTTTGTTTGTAATCCAAGAGAATGGTGATTTCTTTTCCTTTGCACTTAAGCATGCAAGTGCTAGATTTTCTTCAATGGTCATATTTGGTGCAGTTCCCTTTAGTGGATCTTGAAATAAACGTCCAATATAACTTGCCCGTTGATACTCTTTTACATAAGTGATATCAGTATCATCCAATATGATTTTTCCTCTATCTGGGATAATACTACCAGCAATGGTATTTAAAATGGTGGATTTACCTGCTCCATTCGAACCAATGATACAAATGAATTCACCTGTTTCAACATGTAAATTTAAATCATGAAGTACATTTTTTTCATCAATACTTCCTGAATTGAATATAACTGAAAGATTTTGTATATCTAACATTTGTTATTTCCCCTTTCTCATATGAAAAGAAAGTTCTTTCTTGATTGTCGGTGCTGCTACTGCAAGTGCAACAATCAAAGCTGTTACTAATTTTAGTGATTGTACGTTGATAATCTTCGTCTGCAAGATAATTGCATATATCATTCGATATACAACATTACCAACAAAACAAGCTGTTAAATTACGTGATAATGACTTTCTACCTTGAATCAATGATTCACCAATAATTAAACAAGCTAAACCAACCACTACAATCCCACTACCAGCATTGATATCACTTGTTTTATTAAACTGTCCAACGAGTGCTCCACTTAGACCAACAAGCATATTAGCCATCACAAGTCCAAGCGTAATCATATTCTTAACATTTACACTAGATGCGGTTACCATCGCACGATTATCTCCTGTTGCACGTAGTGATAATCCCAGTCTAGTTGATAAAAATACACGTAATAGAAGCATACAGAGTACTAATAGTATCATCAGGAATATGCAAGCATACCAACTACCACCAATATTTGTCTTCTTTAGGATTGTAAATACTGTTGTTTGTTTTAAAAGTGATATTTGACTTGACCATCCCATAACGAAGAGATTGATTGTATATAACCCTGTACTTGTAATAATTCCTGAAATAATGGAAGGAACACCCATGCGTGTTTGTAAAAAGGCTGTAATATAACCTGCAGCACCACCTGCAAGCATACCTAATAGGATTCCTAATATTGGGTGTCCAGCATATGCACAAGATACAGAGATTGCCATACCGAGTACAAAGCTTCCATCTGTTGTTAAATCAGCGATATCTAGCAGACGGAAACTAATAAATAAAGCGATTGACACAAATGCATATAAAGCACCTAGTTCTAAAGTAGTTTGAAAAATACTTAGCATAGTATCCCTTACTTTCCTGTTGTTTCAACTGTTACTACTTGGCCAAAATCTGCGAAGATATCTGGATTTACATCTAACTTTTTTGCTACTTCTGTATTTACGGTGATAATGCCACCATCTAGTGTGATAAATTCTTCTGCCTTTTTGAATCCTGGCTGTAATACCTCGTAGGCAAGCTTAGCTGTCTTAATACCAGCATCTGTATAATTCACTCCACAAGTCGCAAATGCACCTGATCTTACAAAGGAATCTGCTCCTGCATAATGTGGAATATTCGCATTCATGAATGCCTCATAGATAGAAAGCTCAGAAGACATAATCACGTTATCTGTTGGTGTAAATACTGCATCTACCTTACTTGCAATCAGAGATGATGCAGCAGCAATTACTTCTTGGCTTGTATTTGCTGTCGCTTCAATATATTTAATTTTCTTTTCATCTAAGATCTTTTTCACTTCTGCAATTGGTTTTTGTGAATTTGCTTCTGAATTTGAATAGAGTAAACCAACTGTCTGTAAGTTTGGATTTTGTTTTAACATCATATCAACAAACTGCTTTGTATTCAGTGCATCAGATGTACCTGTTACTCTATCAATTCCTGTTAAGGAAGCTGCTTCTGGATCACTTATTGTAGCGTAAACCACTGGTATCTCTGTATCCTCACTTGCTACAACCATTGTTTGTGCTGCTAGTGTACCAATTGGGATAATCACATCTGCTCCATCTGTTACTGCTTGCTTACCAATTTGCATCAATGTAGATTGATCATTTTGACCAGAATAGATTTCTACTTCTGCTGTCTCATCTAATTCTTTTAATTCATTTTCAATTGCGACTGCAATTTCATCAATGGATGCGTGATCTAATTGCTTTACGATCACATACTTTTTCGCATCCTTTTTTGATGCAGAGGGTAAAGAACACCCAATCATCATACTGCATAATAAAACACAAATTACCTGTACTAACTTTTTCATGTGATATATCCTCCTTCTCTCTGCATTTTCGGTCATAACATACAAAAACGCCTGCCCACAAAAGGACAAGCGTTAACCTGCGGTACCACCTTTTTTAATAGTCTTTTGACTATTCTCTCTTTGAAAATGCAATCACATTCTCTGCCCTTTAACGCTGACATTGCGTCTTAAATACTTGCATACGCGTTCCTTAAGCCCTCATGGGTCCATTTGCATACCGCATGCCTGCAGGTTTCCACCATCCCCGCTCTCTAGAAGTTGCTTTTGTATGTTTGATTTCCCAATCATCGGTTTGTTATGTTGAAATAGTATGATAGTCATTCAGTTTTGTCAATTACTTTTATTCGTTTAAAAATCTCTTCTTGCATATAACTTATTAGAAAGTTGTAAGGATACACCTATGATTATAATGAAAATAATACAAATAACTATCATTGCAATAAATGGATTCATCACAAGAAATAGTATTATAGATTTTAGAGTTTCATTAAAGTAAGCAGAACATACTGCACCAATTGCAAGTAATAACATTGGTACTGCTGTTAATGTTTTTCCCTTTTTATATCCATATTTAAAATAGATTGGATACTCAATGAAAATGATGATTAACGAAATGATTCCTATACATGGTGCTGCCAACAATAAACTATTAAATAAATCTTCCATAGGATATGCAAGTCCTATAAGCATTGCCATAACAACACCAAATACGAGCATGATTATCACAGATACTGTTGCTAGTAGGTATCTACCTTTTACTACATCTTTTGGTGAGATACTAAACAGTTTATATAAGGGATCAATCCCAGACTCTTCGCCTACCATAAAAGGATAACCCGAGAATAATATCGCAAACATCTGTACTGTAGCTAAAACAAAGGCTGGATTTTTTGATAGTGCACCATATAGAGTTCCAAGTCCTATTAGAATAATCAAATTCTTAATCGTCAAATATGGTTTGATGGATAATAAATCTAACTTAAATACTTTGATTGCATTCATTATTTTTCCCTCCCATATAAAATCATAATTTTATCAATTGTAATTTCATCCTCCACATATTCATTTGGAATCTCTTGAATCGCATCTCGCTTTACTAAGTATTCGATATTATATTTTGTTTTCTTTTGTCCCAATATTATATCTGGATCAAGCGTATTTTGATTTTCTAAACCACATTTTAAAATCATGAAATAGTTTATAAATTCTTCTTTTTCTAGGGATAGTACAATTTTCCCATTATCAATAAAGACAATGTAATCTGCGATAGTTTCAAGGTCTTGTGTAATGTGTGTCGAGAATAATACTGTATGCTTATCATCTTGCATATAGTCAGAGATAACTTCTACAAATTCTTCGCGCATACTTGGATCTAGTCCACTTGTTGGCTCATCTAGAATTAAGAGTTCTGCGTTGTGAGATAAAGCAATCGATAACATGAGCTTAATCTTCATCCCACGTGATAATTCTTTTACTTTCAGTTTCTTATCAATATTGAATTTTTCTAAAAGATTCCAATACGTACTCTCTTCCCACTTATCATATCCGACTTTCATCGCTTGATTGACGAGTTCCATATTCCAATCTTTTGCAAGAAATGAATCATCCATAATTACACCAATCTTTTGATTATCCAACTGGTTTTTCTCATCACCATGTATGGATAAAATATCTCCTTGGTATTGAATCAAAGATAAGATTGATTTGATCGTTGTTGTTTTACCCATTCCATTTCTTCCAATAAATCCCGTAACATATCCTTCAGGAATCGAGAAATTTACATTTTTTAATGTGAAGTTTTGATAGGCTTTCTTTAGGTTTTTGATCTCAATTTTATTCATCTTCTGTACCCTCTTCATAAATATAATTGAATAGTTCTGTTAATTCAGATTTACTGAGATGGATTGTTTTTGCAATCTTGCACGCTTCTAGTAAATGGGACTCTATGTCTTTTTGTTTTTCGTCTTTTAAAAGGTCTTGATTCATTGTCGCAACAAATGTACCTAGTCCTTGCCTGATGACAATAAATCCTTCTCGCTCTAGTTCGTCATATGCTTTTTTGACAGTTAATATACTTACGCCTAGTTCTTTAGATAATTGTCGTACAGATGGTAATTGTGCATCCGATGATACTGTATTTCCAATGATATCTTCTTTAATTGCATTTTTTATCTGCTCATATAATGGAGTACTACTTCCGTTTATTAGAATAATTTTCATTGTCTCTCCTTTACATATAACACTATATAACAGTATATAACTATTTGCAATCCATAACAAAAAAGACACCATCAGGCGTCTTTATTCTTTGATATATACTTCTCTTGGTTTACTACCTTGTGCTGGTCCGATGATGCCATGTTCTTCGAGGGCATCAATCATTCTTGCGGCACGGTTATAACCGATACCGAAGCGTCTTTGTAGTAAGGATGTAGAAGCTTTTTGTGCTTCAATAACGTATTCTTTAATTTCCTTAAAGAGTGGATCATCACTGATTTCTGTCACGATACCACCTTCTCCCGATTCGATTCCATCTAACTGTACGAAGGAATCATCATAAACTGGAGAAGCTTCAGAGGATACAAAGCTTGTAATTCTTTGTACTTCATCATCTGTCACGAATACACCCTGTACACGGGTTGAACCTGTTTGTCCAATTGGCATGTAAAGCATGTCACCATAACCTAGTAATCGTTCTGCACCTACATGATCTAAGATTGTACGTGAGTCCATACCGCTAGATACCGCAAATGCGATACGGCTTGGGATATTTGCTTTAATAATACCTGTAATAACATCAACGGATGGTCTTTGTGTTGCGACGATTAAGTGAATACCTGCAGCACGCGCTAACTGTGTAATACGTTGAATAGATTGTTCAACTTCTTTACCAGCAACTGCCATTAAGTCTGCTAACTCATCGATAATCACAACGATGTATGGAATCTTCTTCGGTGCTGGAGAGCCATCTGGATTTGGTCTACCTCCCTGTTGTTCAACCATGTTGTTGTAGACTTCAATGTTTCTTACACCAGCAGCTGCGAACATGTTATAACGTTCATCCATGATACGTACAATAACCTTTAAGGCATTGCTTGCCTTGTTTGGATCATTGATAACTGGTCCAATCAAGTGTGGAATATTACGATATGGTGTAAATTCTACCTTCTTTGGATCGACTAGTAACATCTTTACTTCATCTGGTTTGGTACGTAATAACAATGAACAGATAATAGAGTTCATACATACCGATTTACCCGAACCTGTCGCTCCGGCGATCAACATATGTGGCATCTTATCTAAACGACATGTTACAGTACGTCCTAGTAAGTCTTTTCCAAGGAAGAATAGTAATGGTTGATCTTTATCATTACCTACGTCATTGATGATTTCACGCATCTTGACTGGCGTACTCTTCACGTTTGGTATTTCAATACCTACCGCATTGCGGCCTGGAATTGGTGCTTCAATACGAACATCTCTAGCAGCTAGTTGCATCTTGATGTTATCTGTTAAGCCAAGGATCTTGGATACCTTAACGTTCACATCAGGACGAATTTCAAACTGTGTAACAGATGGTCCGATATGTGTATTTAATAACTTTGCTTCGATATCAAAGTTATTTAAAATCTGTAGTAATAATTGTGATTTCTCTCTAGCAGCCACTTCATTTTCTGGATTACTACCCTTTGGAGGGAGTGGGTCTAAGAGTGAAACCTTTGGTAATTGATATGGACGTGTACGTTTCTTTGGCTTTGGTGCCTCGGATGGCGGATAGATATTGCTTTCTTGATCAGGATGTTCATCCACAACTGTTTCATATTCTTCTGTCGAAGACAATTCTTCCTCTTCTTCTCTATCGACTGCCATTGGCGTAAATCGTGATTGTTCTGGTCTACGTCCAACCGTATCTTGCATTAGCGTTGTCTTTTGTTCCATGCGAGCATGGTCATCACTCAAATCATCTACATCAATGAATACAGAATCCTTCTGTGAGATTGTCTCTCCTGGAAGTACGATAATTGGTACTTCTTGGGTTGGATCATCTGGATGAATGCGATTGATAACTCTCGCCGTTCTTGGCTGTTCCTCTTGAACAATTGGTAAACTTTCCGTCTTACCATCTGCCTTGATGTTTTGGAACAGTGAACTAGTTGTCTCTTTGCCCTTATCAAGCATCTTCCAAAGATTAGCTGGTTCTTTTGGCTCCTCTGGTTCTTCTTTTTTCTTGCTTTCTTCAACTTCTGGCATCTTAAAAAATGCGATGACAGAACGGAATGCCTTCTTGTACACTTCTATATCTACAAGCAATAACATCGCAATCATAAAGAGTACGACGATAACGAGTACAGAACCAATACGATTAAACATCATCGATGTAATCGCATATAAGAAGATACCGTAGATTCCCCCACTAAATTTCAAAGTTGAATCTGGCATGAAGTAATCTAACGTGTGATTGATGTAGTCATATAAGGCATCCATGCCTGTAACATTTGGTACTGCAACATATGCCTCTAGGAGTAATAGTGCAGAGATTAGTAAGATAATTGGTATCCAACTAATTTCTTCTTTCTCTTGTTTTCTTCTAATAATATTAATTAACAGAACGATGACTACAATCGCAATCACAAACCAGTAAAGGTTACCCGCTAGGTAACCTAATAAGTTATAGATGAATAGACCAACGATGCCTGCTTTGGTAAAGCCTAAAATGGCAAAAGCTAAGAGGATCACAATTGTGATCACTCTAAAGACGAGCTGGTTTTGTTCTGCTTGTTGTTGTGCTTTTGTCTTTCTTGCCACGTATTCCCTCACTAATCCTTTGTGTTAATTTCGATAATTGCTGGAAGTATCATAGGTCGTTTGCCTGTTTCTTTCAAGATATAACGACTAATCTTCTCACGCGCTTCGCTACGACAAGACATATTGTCATAACGTTTTTCTTTCACTGCGTCATCAATGGTCTTCTCCATGATGTTGCCAACTTCTTTAATAATGTAATCTGCGTCCTTAAGATAGATTACACCACGGCTTTGTACATCTGGTCCACCAATGATTTCTTTTGTGACGTGATTCATCACGACACCAATGATGATTGTACCATCAGTACTTAGGATTTCTCTATCTTTTAAGACCATACCGCTAGCGTCTAAGCTATCGTTACCATCTACCATGACATCATCCACATCAACCTTGTCATAAGACTTCGCCATCACACCATCGTTTAATACAGCCACTTGACCATTATCCATAACGATAATCTTATCTGCGTTATATCCCATGTTTAATGCGATGTTCGCATTGGCGATGAGTTGACGATATTCTCCCTTTACCGGTACATAGTACTTTGGCTTCATTAAGTAAATCATCATCTTTAAATCTTCAATACTTGCATGCATACTATAAGCACGACGTGAGTCAATCATCAGTACACGACCTGCTTCTTTGTAGAGGTCATCTTCCATGGATGCTTCTTCTCTTTCTGTACCTGGTACAGCAGGAGATGCGATAATCACTGTATCCGTAGGACGTAACTCAATTCTGTCATTTTCTTTTGTTGCCATCTTATGAATCTTACGGAAGATGGACTTACCAGTACCTGACACAATGACTAAGATGTTTTCCATGTCATTGCTAAAAGCAGATGGAGCTACCTCTAATCCTGGTGGAATATGATAGTATCCAAGCTTTGCCATATCTGCCATCAAACTCTTTAACTCCTCATCAAAGATTACAACCTTACGGTTATACTTTGTTGCAAGTTCAATGATTTCAATAACACGATATAAGTTTTGGTTAAACACAGTAATAAACATACGATTCTGCGTATCTTCAAAGTACTGTTCGATTTGTTCTGTGATGCGGTGATGTGGGCTACTGTTACCAGCACGTGTAGAACCTACTGATTCACTCAATAACGCAAGTACACCTTCACTACCTAAATCTGTAATGTTAGTAATATCAAATTTGAAGGCTGCGTTTTTCGTATCGTAGTCGACAATAAACTCTGATGAATATACTACATATCCATCTTCTGTCTTAATTGCCACACCAAAACCATCAGCGATAGACTGCATTGTACCGAAGGTACGAATCTCTGTATTACCAATCTTAAACTTCGCATTACGACGAATACGGTGTAAGTTTAATTCTTTAATACCCGCCTTCTTTAGCTTGCGTTCTAAGATCATCGCTGTTAATGGTGCTGTATAGACCGGAATGTCCGGAATTTCTTTCAATAGGTTTGGTAGTGCTGCCATAACATCTTCATGACCATGGGTAATGAAGATTGCTTTAATGCGTGATTGATTCTCACGTAAGTAGCGGAAATCAGGAATGATCATCTCAATTCCTAACTGATCACCATCCGGATATTTCAATCCGCATTCCATGACAAATATATCTTCGTTGTTTTCAACGACATACATGTTTTTGCCGTCTTCATCAAGGCCGCCGAGCGCAAATATGCGTACTTTACTCATAAATTATATCCTCCAGTAATACTTTTAATCCTATTTTATTATAGAACAAATACTGACGATTTTACAGAACTTTACCTTCAAGATAATAGCTATGTGTTGCGGTAATTTCTACATTTACAATCTGATTGATACATTCTTTTTCACTTGTGAAGTTAACAAGTTTGTTATCTGCACTATATCCACTATAGACTTCGCTATTTCTCTTGGACTTTCCAATACATAGAACACTGACTGTTTTACCTAAGAAGCGACGATTATTTTCTTCTGCAATCTCAGTTAATAAGTCATTGAGTCTTGCAAGTCTTTCCTTCTTTACTTCTAGTGGAATATTATCTTCCATATTTGCGGCTGGTGTGCCTGCTCTTGGGGAGTAGATAAATGCATATGCCATATCAAAACGACAATAACGCACAAGATCTAATGTTGCCTCAAATTCTTCCTCGGTTTCATTTGGGAAACCAACAATTAAGTCTGTTGTAAATGCGATATCTGGTACTTTCTTCTTAAGGTCATCGTATAACTGCTTATATCTTTCGACTGTGTATCCACGTGCCATACGACGTAGCACTTCATTCGATCCTGATTGAACAGGTAGATGTAAGAATGGCATGATATTTGGATAATCACGCATTGCATCGATAGTTGTTTCACTGTAATCTCTTGGATGACTTGTATAGAAACTAATACGTTCAATACCAGTTTTGGCAACTGCTACAAGCAGTTGTGTAAAGCCATCTTCCATCTTTAAGTCTTTGCCATAGGCATTCACATTTTGACCAAGTAAAACAACTTCCTTGCGTCCACTGGCTTTGAGTTCTTCAACTTCTCTTAAGATATCTTCCATTCGACGTGAGCGCTCTCTACCACGTGTATAAGGCACAATACAATACGTACAGAACTTATCACAACCATACATAATATTTACAAAGCCTTTAGAATCCATTGAACGCTTTACTGGTACATCTTCAACAACATCTCCTTCTTGGGAGAATACTTCTACTTTACGCTCATTACTTTCAATCACCTCTGCTAAAAGGTTTGGCATACGGTGAATATTATGGGTACCAAAAATTAAATCTACATGTGGTGATACAGAAAGAATCTGTTTGACTGTTTCTTCCTCTTGGGCCATACAACCACAGATACAAAATACCGTTGTTGGGCGCTGATCCTTTAAGTAACGTAGCTTATTTACATCGGATAATACACGGTCTTCTGCTGCTTTACGGATTGCACAAGTATTAAAGAATAATACATCCGCATCATCAGGAACATTGGTACTTGTATAGCCCATCATTTCCATCATCCCTGCAAGTGCTTCCCCATCACGTACATTGGCTTGACAGCCATAGGTATGTATAAAGTACTTCTTACCATAACCAAGATTTACGATATCATCACTTATCTGAAAGTTACTAAAAGTACTCTCTGTATTTTTCTTTGTTCGTTTTCTTTCTTCCGCATGAATCGGAAGGATAAAATCTTCTCTTTTCATCTTCAACCTCTATCGGTACTATTATACAGAATACTGACCTCTTATGCACAAGAAAAGGGCCGCAATTAGCGGTCCTTGTTGATTTCTTTGATAAATCTTGTCGCAATTTCAAGTGGACGTGTAATCGCTCCACCAACCACAACCGCATAAGCTCCAAGTTCTAGCATTTTACGGGCTTGGGATGGCTCATGGATTCTTCCTTCCGCAATACAACGACAGTTTAATTCATTGACGATTTGAGATACCAACTCAAAGTTTGGTCCTTCTGTCTTTTCGTCACCGACGTAACCGTTGAGTGTTGTACCAACAAAGTCAAAGCCAATTTCTACTGCAGCTTTCGCTTCTTCAAAGTTTGAGATATCTGCCATGAGTAGTTGATCTGGATATGCTTGTTTGATTTGATGGAATAATTCTTCGCGTTTAACGTTATTTGGATGTATGCGATCTGTATAATCTAAGGCAATAATCTCTGTGCCTGTTTGTACAAGTGCACTCACCTCTTCAAATGTAGGGGTTATATAAATTGGTGAGTCCAAATAATCTTGCTTGATAATTCCAATCGTTGGAAGTTTTACTTTCGCACGAATTTCGTTAATATCTCGCACCGAGTTACAACGTATTCCACTAGCTCCTGCAAGCTCTGCCGCATATGCCATTAATGGCATAATTCCTCCCGCTTCTGTATAGAGCGGTTCTCCTGGCAGCGCTTGACAAGAGATAACGAGTTTTCCTTTTAAGGCTGAAATAACTTCTTGATTATTCATCGATACCTAAGATTTCGACGATGTTGTTCTTGTAGAGAATAGCCTTTGCGCCATAGATAGCTTGGATACCTCCACCAACTTCAAGAACATCTGTAGCACCTAACTTCTTCAGTGTGTCCTTATCAACCTTCGCAACATCCTTCACACTTACACGTAAGCGTGTAATGCATGCGTCAACGTCTTCAATATTTTCCTTACCACCTAAAGCAGCGATGATCTTATGACTATCTTCCTTGAGTGTAGACTTTGTCTCTACAACTGGTTCTGCATCATCAGATTCTTCGCCACGACCAGGAGTCATAACATTGAACTTTGTAATGTACCATCTGAAGAATGTGTAGTATAGACATGCCCAAACTGCACCAAATGGAATCTCTAAAATCCAGTTTGTCTTTGCGTTTCCTTGTAGGATACCAAAGAGTGTAAAGTCAATCACACCACCAGAGAATGTATTACCAATAGAGATATTGAGAATATCTGCGATGAAGAAACTTACACCATCAAAGAATGAGTGGATAACATAAAGAATTGGGTTTACGAACAAGAACATGAATTCGATTGGTTCTGTAATACCTGTAATAAAGGATGTTAAAGCAACACTTAAGAATAAGCCCTTGTACTTGCTTCTTCTTTCCTTAGGTACACAGTGGTACATTGCTAAACATGCAGCTGGTAAACCGAACATCATTGTTGAGAAACGACCAGCGAAGAAACGTGTTCCTTCTGTATATAAACCGATATGATTTGGATCTGCTAATTGTGCAAAGAAGATCTTCTGTGCACCTGCTACAGCAACACCTGCAACAGTTTCAACACCACCAAGTTCTGTGTACCAGAACATTGGATAAATCATGTGGTGTAAACCAACAGCTCCACATAGACGCATTAAGAATCCATAGAAGAATGTTCCAACTGGACCTGCTTGTGCAATGAAAGCACCTGTAGATACTAACAATTGTTGGAATGGTGGCCATACCAAGAAGAACACTGCACCAACAAAAATACTTGCAAATGAAGTAACGATTGGCACAAAGCGTGATCCACCGAAGAATCCTAGTACCTGTGGCAATTCAATGTTCTGATATTTGTTGTGTAATGTAACAGCAACTAAACCAATAACGATTGCACCAACAACACCAGTATCAATTGCTGCACCTTCTGGTGAGAAAATACCTAACAATGCCTTGATTGTAGCGTTCATTACTAAGAAACCAACAACACCAGCTAAGGCAGCAGTTCCCTTGTCACGCTTTGCAAGTCCAATACATAGACCTACGCACAATAACATTGCTAGATTTGCGAAAACAACTGTTCCCGCAGCACTCATAATTGTGAAGACACCCTGTAATACTGGATTATTTAATACAGGATAAGTCGCCACTGTTGTAGGGTTGGATAAAGCACCACCGATACCTAACAATAGACCAGCAGCTGGTAAAATTGCGATAGGTAGCATAAATGCTTTACCAATCTTTTGAAGCATCTTAAACATAAATATCCTCCTTATATTCCACATGTGTAATACCCCTTACTACACATGTACGAACCATTATTTGCGATACATCACAATATTTTGTAAATGTATCGTTAGATAGCATCTTTCTCCTTCTCCGATATTGATGCCATATGTATTTTCAATATGATCTCCTATCATGCATGCAATCTGGTATGACTTGCGATATTTATCATGAACAAGATCACCAATCAGGTTGTTAATCTCTACTCCATCTAATGAGCGTTTGATAGCAAACTTCAAGTGTGTTACCAAACGTTGCTTGGCTACTTCGTAATCATTGAGATTGATTTGCATTTCTCTTTCGATGATTGCGAGTGTCTCTGTTAATATCTGTGCAATCATCGTAGAAAGACTGGCACTTTCACCCTGTAAAGCAGCGTGAATATGCATGCATATAAATCCAATCTCGCTGTTATCCAAGTTAATCTTTAAGCGCTCGTTAATCTTCGCTAGCACTTCCTTTGCGAATTGAAATTCCTTTGGATATAAAAACTGAATTTCATCCGTGAATACATTTTTAACAGTAATCTTTTCACGATAACGCTTTACACTAAACTGAATATGATCGAGTAATGCCAGGTGGATACGCTTATCGTATGCACCAAAGCTATTTGCCATCTCACTGATAACTTCTTCTGTAACTTCTACTACTTCATCATCTGCACTATTCAATAACTCTTCATAACGTCTACGATCTTTTAGATCGACAAGTTCATACACGTTTTGAATTTGTTCTATTGGAACAATATCATTCACTTTCTTTTGGAAACCGATACCCTTTCCAAAAACGATATATTCTCTAGAATCTTCATCACTATGACATACGACTACGTTATGATTTAGTATTTTTGCAATATTATATGTTTTCACAATATGCTATCTCATCCTTTACTTTTAGGTTACCTGCTTGTTTGATGCGTACATCCTTATGATTTGTAACAATCACAAGAACATCTGTCTGATAGCCTGCTTGCTTTAGCATGGCTAAATCACAGTTTACAAGTAAGTCTCCAGCCTTTACGCTGTCTCCTTCCTGTACGCTAGTCTGAAAGCCTGTCCCTTTTAACTGTACAGTATCGATACCAATATGCAAAATATATTCAACATTGTTTTTATCTGTAATACCAATCGCATGTTTCGTTGGAAATACCATTGTGACTTTACCATCGACTGGTGAATGGATATCTCCAGTTGTTGGAACAACTGCAAATCCCTTTCCCATTCGTTCTTTAGAGAATACTTCATCCTTTACTTCATTTAAGGATTTGAACTCACCATCACATGGTGAATAGATAGTTGATTTTTTATGAAATAAGAACATAGAATCCTCCCACGAAAAAAGCCCATCAGAAAAAATGTTTTTCCAATGAGCTAATGCCTGCTTTCCAGTAACACGCTTTTGTTATCTTTATCATAGCAAAGCAAAATTACTTGTCAATCACATATATAAATAAAAAATCGGTGGGCACCGATTTTCTTATATTTAGTTCTTTTCTGTAATTGCTGAAACTGGGCAAACTGGAATGCATGAGAAGCATGAGATACATACATCTTCATCGCATCCGGACTTTCCATTTTCGTCTAAAGCGAGTGCTGCAACTGGGCATACTGCTACGCAAGCACCACAACCGATACAAGTATCTTTATCAACTGTAACTGGCATTATTCGAGTCCTCCTTTATGAACTACATAAAGTATAGCACCCTACTATTTTGTTAGTAAATGCTAACCTTTCGGACGAATTTGAATCCGCTCAATGCAGTTTGCTCGATTTGTTTTGTCATCGATTTCGATGAGGACACCAGAAATAACTGCCGGGCCTTGTGCAGGTGTATAACGCGTGGATTTATTATAGATACTTCTAGCAATGACTTCCTCAGTATCTCTTCCTAATATCGACGCATATACCCCACACATTCCTGCATCTGTGATATATGCACAACCGTTGATGATTTGTTCATCCGCAGTCTGTACATGCGTATGTGTACCAATAACCGCAGTCAGTCTTGGTGCGAAGTAATTTACGAATGTCATCTTTTCTGCAGTGGCTTCTGCGTGTAGATCCACAAAGATAATATCTGCATCAATCTCTTTTAAGAGTTTTTCCATCGTGATGACAGGGTCTTCACGACATACATCCATGAATACTTTTCCTACTAGATTGACAACCGCAATACGCTTTCCATTCACTTCTTTGATCACATAACTTTTGCCAATATGGAATGGCTCCATATTGGCAGGACGTACAATACTGTTCATCGATGGAAAGTGATTAAGAATTTCTGTTTTGGAGAATGCATGGTTACCAAGTGTAATCACATCTATACCAGATAAGAGCAATTGATTATAAATTTTGAATGTAATCCCTTTGCCATGTGCAGAATTCTCTGCATTGACAATGACAAAATCTGGTTGATATTGTTTTTTTAATGCATCTAGTTGTGCTAGAACTGCATCTCGTCCGCTCTTTGCGACGATATCTCCTAAAAACAGTACTCTCATAACATGTTCCCCTATCTTTTTCAAAAAAAGAACCGTGAACCGGTTCTTATTTCGCTAATTCTTGTGCACGTACTTCACGAATCAATGTTACCTTGATCTGTCCTGGATAAGTCATCTCATTTTCAATTCGTTCACGAATATCATGAGCAACCTTCACCATACGTACATCATCAATCTTCTCAGGCTGTACCATAACACGTAGTTCACGTCCAGCTTGGATTGCGAATGCTTTCTCAACTCCTTCAAAGTCCAATGCAATCTTCTCAAGATTTTCTAGACGTTGAATGTAGCCTTCCATAGATTCATAACGAGCACCAGGTCTAGCAGCACTGATGGTATCCGCTGCAGCGACTAATACAGAAATAATATCTGTTGGAGCAGTATCGCCATGATGAGCTTCAATAGAGTTAATAACAATTGGATTTTCTCCATACTTCTTAGCAACCTTGGAACCTAACTCAACATGTGTTCCTTCAGTTTCAAAGTCTAGTGCTTTACCAATATCGTGTAATAAACCTGCACGCTTCGCAAGTGCTTGGTTTAGTCCTAATTCAGCAGCCATCATACCAGCGAAGTGTGCAACTTCTACAGAGTGTGATAAACCGTTTTGTCCATAGCTGTAACGGAATCTCATACGTCCTACTAGTTTGATAAGTTCACGATTCATCTTACCAATACCAAGTTTGAATACTGCTTCATTACCAATCTTGAAGATTGTCTCTTCAAGTTCATCTGTAACTTTCTGTACAACTTCCTCAATACGTCCTGGTTGAATACGTCCATCCTTCATCAGAATTTCTAATGATTGACGTGCAATTTCACGACGAATTGGGTTAAAGCAAGAAACAGTAATAATATCTGGTGTGTCATCAATAATTAAATCAACACCTGTAGCCTGTTCGATTGCTTTGATATTTCTTCCCTCACGACCGATGATACGTCCCTTCATCTCTTCACTTGGAAGCGTTACTGTACTAACGGTACGCTCGATTGTTTCCTCTTGTGAGTAGCGATGAATTGCTAAAGAAATAATATTACGTGCAACGGAAGAGGCTTCTGCTTCTGCTTCCTCTTGCTTATCACGTAAGTAAGTAGCGATTTCAGCTTCTGTCTTTTTCTCGACTGCTTCCATCAATTCTACTTTTGCGTCAGCCTGTGTCATATTGGACACACGCTCTAGTTCAACTAATTGCTGATCAATCTTAGCCTGCAAGTCTTCTTCCATCTTAGTGATCTCTGCAAGTTTTCCAGTAATCTGCTGATCTTTTTCGTCAATTTTCTTTTCTTTTCGGGCAAGATTCTCCTCACGGAAATTCAAACTATCTTGCTGGCGCATGAGTTTATTTTCAACTTGTAATAACTTGTTTTGTTGATTCTTAATCTCTTTTTCTGCCTGTAGTTTTAATTCGTAAGTTTGCTGTTTCGCGTCTAAAGTAGCTTGGCGCGTAATTGTTTCTGCTTTTGAATTTGCTTCTTCAAGAATATCTTGCGATTTTGTAATCGCACGATCAAGACCGTGTTTGCCAGCAACCTTCATAATACCGATGCCGACAAAGATACCTACAATAAGAGCTAAAATGGCAGGAATTACAGGGTCATGAATGATATACCCCATTTTTAATCCTCCATTATTCTTAGAGATTTCTCTCTTAAGTATTATACGGTTTTTTTCACATTTTCACAATAGACACACAAAACAATGAAAGCGTTTTACTCTGATTCCATCGTATAGCGATGTAATCCCGTTGAATTCAATAAGTAGATATCGTCAAAAACTTCATGAATAAACTTTCGATCATGGGATACAGCGATGATTGCCCCACCAAAGTTCTTTAACTCTTCTCTTACAACTGGTGCGGATAATGGTGAAAAGTTACGGGTTGGCTCATCTAATAATAAGACATTCGCTCCTTCTAGATGCATCTTTAACATAAATACCTTGGCACGTTGACCACCTGATAGTTCTGTTAAAGAATGTTCCATCTCATCTGATGTAAACTTCATTGAACCAAGGTACTGTCGAATACGTGTAATATCCTCTTTATCCCCTACAGTTGTCAAGAAATCGATTGGTGATTCATACGCATCCAGAATTTCATCATAGTTTTGTGGCATATAGCCAATACGGATATCTTCTCTTCCAACTAAAGATTCATGAATCTTATGTAATAGCGTTGTTTTCCCACAACCATTATTACCGATGATACATATCTTTTGATTACCAAATACTTGCAATGTAATATCGCTCGCTAGTATTTTTGATTCATCCTTTGTCATCAGCTTATCTAAATGATAATCAAGAATCTGTTTGTCACTGGCAAATGGCTCCACATCAAAGTGAAAGAATATCGCATCCTCACGAAGTGGAATCTCCGTCATATTCTCACGTTCTCTTTCAAAACGCTTTCCCATCGCTTTTACACTTCTCATCTTTTTCTTGAGATTGGCTGCTGTCTGTGGCGCTTGACGGGATACAACACGCAGTTCATGTTGGACTCGTTCGTAAACCTGTTGGTATTTTTCCATACGTAGCTTGTCTTGGCGACGTTCACTCTGTGCATCCATCATCTGTTTTTCAAATTGTTTATCACGTAATTCTTTATATGCGTCATAACCAATATTCATAATTGTATGACGTGCTTCTGTTTTTCGCTTTACGAGTTCTAAATGGATAATACAATTCGCCGTATTAGCCAGTAATGTTTCATCATGTGAGATATAGATGATTGGAATCTTAGACTCTTTGATAAACTTCTCTAACCATGCAAGCGTACTGATATCTAAGTCATTGGATGGCTCATCTAACAGCAAAATACTAGGCTGTTCTAGAAGGATTGCTGCAAGTTGATACTTAATCTTCTCTCCACCAGAAAGTGTAGACATTAGCTGTGTTTGATAATACATCTCTACATCACACCCTAAACTATGCGCAATATCATGAAGCTGTGATAGTGTTGCTAGTGAAAATGCATCACTTTCACAGAAGTATTCATATACAGTTTTCTCTGCATGCTGATGTTCAAGTTCTTGGGGTAAATACCCTATTCTTTCGTTCTTCGAACGTATTGTTCCTTGTACTTCACAATAACTTTCTACAAGTTGTGAATCTACAATACATTTGAGTAATGTAGATTTCCCATTTCCTTCTTCGCCAATGATGGCAATTTTATCTGTTGGTTTAACTGTAAGTGTACAGTCATCGACAATCTTACGTAGATCATATCGATGGCATATTGTTAAATTATGAATTTCTATCATTTGATAACCTCCTACAAAAAAATCTGCTCTTTTCACGCGAAAAAAGCAGACAAAAATTCTCTGTAAAGAGGTTTTAATCCGTTTCCACGCATGAAAAGATGTTTATTAAATGTTCTCTTTTCATATGCTTAAAATCGGATTAAAGGCTCATGTTCTTCTCAATCACCACACATCATACGATGTGACCTTTCTAGTAAAGTTATATCATAGAAACAACAAAACATAAACTTTTACAGAATGAATAAACCAAAAAATACTCCCAGAAAATATCCAACAATCACATCACGTGGATAATGCACTCCCCCTACTACACGGATGTATCCTTCTATTGCAGCTAGAACCAATAGTATGCATGCAAGTATTGGAGAAACCGAGAAGCACATCATCGCGATTATTGAGGCTGAAAATACATGTCGACTAGGCATCGCATTATGTTGGGTTTCTTTCTCTAGAATTTGATCAATAGGATATTCCTCGTAAGGACGAGGACGTGCTAGAACTTTCCGTAACAATGTTATTGCGACAATTGAAAGTAGTGGAATTAGAATTGTCGGTAATAACTTTTCACTTTGTATTATAAATAAATATAACAACAGGAATGGATATACAACATAATATGTATTTGTCACAATTTTATTACACAGACGTAATTGATTACGCTTTGTGTCTGTTTGATAGTTTTTTGTAAGTTCTTCATAGAACCTTAGGTAATTTGTTTTCATACAGGATAATCATACAACAAATTGCGATTCTTTTCTGTATCGTACATTCGCGAAAGAAAAGACCTTCACACTTTGTAAAGGTCTAACGATTATTCTTCTGTTGTTTCTGTGGAATCAGCTTCTGTTGTAGGGAATAGCTTTGCTTTTACAAGTTCTGTAATCTCTGCATCAAATTCTGGATGATTCTTCATATACTCACGTACAGAGTTGAATCCCTGTCCAAGTTTTTCTCCCTTGTAGGAGAACCAAGCACCTGCTTTTTCAATGATGTCATTTTCTACTGCTAAACTGATAACTTCATCGATATGAGAGATACCTTGTCCAAAAATCATGTTTACAACTGCCACCTTAAATGGAGGAGCTACCTTGTTCTTAACAACTTTTACCTTTGTAGCAGAGCCGATTACTTCGCTTCCTTCCTTGAGTGCTTCACCCTTACGTACATCTAAACGTACGGATGAGTAGAATTTAAGCGCACGACCACCTGGTGTTGTTTCTGGGTTGCCAAACATGATACCAACCTTCTCACGTAACTGGTTGATGAAGATTGCGGTTGTATTGGAACGGTTCATAACACCTGCTAACTTACGCATTGCCTTAGACATCAAACGTGCCTGTAGACCTACAGATGCATCTCCCATTTCACCATCTAATTCAGCCTGTGGAACAAGTGCTGCTACAGAGTCAATAACAACTAAGTCAATCGCACCTGACTTAATCAATACTTCTGTAATTTCTAATGCCTGTTCTCCAGAGTCAGGTTGAGACAAGATAAGTTCATCAATATCTACACCTAGCTTTTTCGCATAGAGTGGATCGATTGCGTTTTCTGCATCGATAAATGCGCATCTGCCACCTTGTTTTTGGCATTCTGCGATTGCATGTAATGCAAGTGTTGTCTTACCAGAAGATTCTGGTCCATAAATTTCAATGATTCTTCCCTTTGGATAACCACCGATACCTAATGCACTATCTAATGCTAAGGAACCGGATGGGATTGCGTCTACTGATACATCCGCACGGTCTCCAAGGCGCATAATACTGCCTTTTCCGTATTCCTTTTCAATTGCCTTTAGTGCATCCGCAAGTAGTTGATCTCGCTTATCTGCGGTAACTGTCTTTTCTTTTTTCTCTGCCGCCATAATAACTCCTCCTGATTATATGTATGTTTGTTTTAAAATAATTCCACGATTATTTTGATTCTAAAATATCATCTTTCATCTGCATGAAGTACTGTACACCAGAAATGAAACTTACTAGTGCAGAGAACCATAACATGATCATACTCACTGGTAATCCTAATAGTTCAAATGGAAGATTGTTTAATAGTATTAACGCAACGGTAACCATCTGTAACACTGTCTTTAGTTTACCCATCATACCAGCTGCAACTACCTTGCCATTTGCACTCGCCATCATACGACAACCATCCACGACCGTATCACGTGCAATCATAATAATGACTGGGATAACTGGGATAATACCTCTAGAGATAAACAATAGGAACATTGTTGTTGTTAATAACTTATCTGCGATAGGATCAGCGAACTTACCAAATGTAGTAATCATATTTCTACTACGGGCAATATGGCCATCAATTGCATCTGTGATGGCTGCTAAGATATAGATTAATAAAGCAGCGATATCAATCACAGAGATTGATACATGTTGTACATAGAAACTTGCCGGTGTAATTCCAAAAGCACTATATGGAAATAAATAAACCAGAATAATTACTGGAATCAGTACAATTCTGAATAATGTCAATCGATTTGGAAGATTCATGATTTTCCCTCTCTTTACCGTTCTTTAGTATACCATATTCTATCATTTGTTTATATCTGTATGAACGCAAGAAAAAAGGAGGAAATTCATCCTCCATAAATGCGTACAATTGTAAGCCATGTTCTGTCCTGTTTCCAGGGGCAGCCATTTATCTGTGCTTTCGCACCTGCATCACGCTTCAGTTCGCCTTCTGCAGTTCCTCTACCAAATTTGAGTTTCTCGCTTGCGGGGTTTATCTCGTTCCACCCGATAGGTTTCCCTATCGGCTACGTCACTGTGACACCTTAAGGGCTTAAACCATGACCGAAGTTTTAGGTTCTCGCTCCGCCGTTATCTTTCGATACCCGGTCTTATTGATTGGGCCGGCACAAACACTACCATCATCGCAGATGGTGCGAGCATGGACTTTCCTCTAACACCATAGGTGCCAGCGACTGCCTCATGTACGTATATCATTTTCTTATTCGTTATTGTTTGAGAATACTTGTCTTTCAAGACGACTCAGACGTTTCAGAATATCAACATTAGAAGCACCTTGTGAGATTGGATCTAAGTCTTCCTGTGCCTTAATCTTACCTTCCACTTCGATAAGCTTTGCACGGAGTGAAGCGTTTGTACGTTCCAACTCTTCAGCCTTCTTTGTCAAATCTGCAATCATATTTTCATATGTCTGATAGTCTTGAATGATCTCATCTAAAAGATGGTCAACTTGATCAGGATTATATCCCTTAAAATCAATATCAAGTTCTTTATCAACAATTTTCTGTGGATCTAGATTTAATTTACCAGCCATAACTATCCTCCTATGAATGCTTATTTATTATCTCATTTCACTATCCTAAAAGCAATAAAACTTCCTTATTTATGTGAACATCTGTATAATATAAATGGGAATTTTTGTATGGTCAATTATCCAAACGGAAAGAAAAAAGCATATACATCGAAACCTACTTCTGCCGGCGGCAGAGGTATGGCACTTGAAAAAGATATTAACGTAACAAATATGTTTTATCTAAGTATTGATAAAGCGGTCATTCATAAGAAACCAACACCGGTTACGATTGTAAAAGTCGATTATCCAGCACGTAGTGCTGCTAAAATTACGGAAGCTTATTTTAAACTTCCTTCTACGACCGACTACAATGGTATCTATCGTGGAAAATATATTGATTTTGAGGCTAAGGAATGCGCTTCTCGTACCTCTTTTCCTCTAAAATCACTACATGCTCACCAAGTTCAGCATTTACAAAATGTAATCAATCATGGTGCTATCGCCTTTTTGATTGTAAAATGGACATTGTTCGATGAAACCTATTATATAAAAGCTGAGGATATAGTTCGCTTTGTCAAAGAAAGCAAGCGACATTCCATCCCCTATCAATGGTTTCAAGACAATGGGTATATGATTCCCAGTACATATGTAACCCCGATTGATTATTTAAAGATTATCGATCAGTTATACTTCATCTCAGGAGGAAACAATGACAAATAAACAAACTAAAAAACCTGGCGTAAAGCGTAAGATACATGGTTTTAGAATTCTAACGTTATTTATGGCTATCATCGTTGGCTTTGAATTCGTTGGAGCTGCTGTTGGAGCTATCGCTATTAGTACACTCTTAAAAGGAACACCAGAATTCAAACTGGATGACTTTACAAACTTCCAATCCACGATAGTGCTAGACGCAAGCGGCAATAAGCTAGCTGACGTTGGTCAAACACTACGTGAAAACGTTGTTTATAATCAAATTCCAGAGTCTATGGTTGACGCATTCTTAGCAGTCGAAGACTCACGCTACTTTAGCCATAACGGATTTGACATCCCTCGTTTTACAAAGTCAATTATTGAAACTGTACTTCGTGGTTCTATGCAAGGTGGTTCTACATTTACGATGCAGCTGGTTAAGTTAACCTACTTCGTCGATGATCAAGCAGGAACTTCCAAGACTAAGAACATCCAATATAAGGTACAGCAGATTGCTTTAGCAATGGAACTTGAAAAGAACTCCTCTAAAGAAGAAATCTTTACGATGTATCTAAATAAGATGAACTTCGGTGGTGTTGGTAATATCCGTGGTGTACAAAAGGCATCCTTACAGTATTACGGTAAGAATGTTTGGGAATTAAACCTTGCGGAAAGCGCAATGCTTGCAGGTGTCATTAACTCACCATATACATTTGACCCACATAATTACCTTGATAAAGCGACGAAACGTCGTAATACGGTATTAGACTTAATGGTTTACCATGGCTACATTACCCAAGAAGAATGTGACCTTGCCAAATCCATTAAGGTTGAAGACTTACTCATTGACTCAAAATCAACACTCAATTCAAACTATACATATCAGGCATATATTGATGCAGCTCTCAAAGAAGCTCGTGAAGTGACTGGACTTGATCCAATGAACGTTTCAATGGAAATCCACACAAATATGAACCCTACTGTACAAGCACAGCTCGAAAGTATTCAGGCTGGTACAGCTGGTATTGATTTCCCTGATGATTTATATGAATTAGGTTCTATCGTTATCAACAACCAGACAGGTGAAATTGTTGGTATTATGGGTGGTAGAAACTGGGCAAGTGGTGGTTCCATGTTATTGGATCACGCTACAGAACAGTTCAATCAGCCAGGTTCTACAATCAAACCAGTACTCGATTACGCATTAGCGTTTGAAGATTTAGGTTGGGCAACTTCTCATACCGTTGTCGATAAGCCTGTTACATATGGTAACTGGACATTCAATAACCTCGACAATACAAATTGGGGTGTTGTAGATTTGTCTAAAGCTGTTGGTCTTTCTCTAAATACTGTCGCGATTAACACATTACAGGCTGTCATTGATAAATCAGGTGTGCAGCGTGTTACAAACTACTTAACTTCTTTAGGCTTTAGTCAATTTAAACCAGAGCTATTTGATATTAGCTTCGCGATTGGTGGAGGTAATATGCGTGTATCTGCCAAGGAACTTGCAGCGGCTACAGGTGTACTTATCAATGGTGGTAACTATATCAAGCCTCATACAATCAACACAATCTTCTACCGTAACGGTCAGAAAGATCCATATGTCGCTCCTACAACCGGAACCTCTGTTCTATCCCCTCAAGCTGCTTACCTCGCCTCTTACTTGATGCGTAATGCAGTTGACCAAGACTGGGGTAACTACATGTACGCAATTCGTAAGGGTTATCCAGTATATGGTAAGACAGGTACAAGTGACTGGGGTGATGCTGGTCTTGAGTATGGCATTCCAGTTGGGGCCGCTAAGGATGAATGGATGGTTGGTCAAACAACACAGTTTACAATTGCGGTATGGTCTGGTTATGAAAAGGCAATTGCCGGTGCAGATACGTACTTCCCAAGATGGAAGTTAAATATGAATATCCCTGGTGCGATTATCAGTACTGTGCTAGATACATTAGAAGGTATCTATGGTACTCCTGGTGAACTTGCAATGCCTGAAGGTATTAGTAAGATCACCCATATCAAAGGTCTATACCCATATGTCGCACCAGATGATACAATTCCATCGGATTATGTTTCTACAGGTCTTGTAAAGACTGAGTTCTCTAAACTTGGTACATATACAAACCTCATTACAACTCCACAGAATCTATCATCCTTTACAGCTTCTTATAATGATAGTAACGATACTGTAAACTTCGAATGGACACCATATCCTGACGCAGCGAAACTGGTTGAAGAAAGCCATGATGATAAGACCTTCGATATTTCTTGGATCACTGGTCCAATTACATACAAGGCTCGTGTCGTTCAAAATAGTGCTGTTGTCGCAACGATTAACTACACAGGTGATAAACTATCGAAGGTAATCGATGGTCTACAACCTGATACGGATACACAGGTATGTGGTTACTATGGATACGAAAAGACAGATACAGTCGCTTCTAATGAAGTCTGCGTAAGCTTCCGTACACCAGTAGCGAAAGTCACCGTCCCAAGTTACAGTGATCCTCGTCAATACGTTGAATGGGGTAATGCAAACAACATCACAATTAACCGTGCTGTTGGAGATACCATCGCATCCATGAGTGGTAGGGTTCAGGATGTACGTGATAGTAATGGTAACAGCCTCATTGGAAAACAAATCAGAAAAGGTTCTACTGTTACAGTCTACATTTACTTCTAAAAGTCTTCTTCGGAAGACTTTTTTCTATGCATCTTATTTGCAAAAATTGATATTGTGCCCTATAATCTTTCAATGATAAGGAAGTTGTAACAATACATTTCATTTATCCAAAAAAGAAAAGGAGGTTTTCATATTGAGCTATAGAATTGAATACACAGCCAATAGTAACGGTAGTACAGTCATTGAATATGCAGATGCCAGCAGACAAGCTGAACTAGTCCGTGAAGCTGAATCCGGTACAATCAATATTATTAACGAGTACCGTTATGAATCTTATGCAGAAGTTTCTGCATAATTAACCCAAACAAATACTCTGCAGAAGAGAAAAATATAAAAGACGATTCTTCATATGAAGAATCGTTTTCATTTTACCCAAGTGCTACATCTAAGATCATCATTGTCACAAAGCCTAATGAGAATAAGACAGTACCAATGTTTGTATGTGTTCCTTCTGACATCTCAGGAATCAATTCTTCTACAACGACATACATCATCGCACCTGCCGCAAAACTCAAGAAGTATGGTAATAATGGCACGACTTGTGTCGCAAATAAAATTGTGATGATAGAACCAATTGGTTCAACCAAACCTGATAATACACCATACACAAAGGTCTTCCACTTTGGCATCCCCTCTGCTCTAAGTGGCATCGATACAATCGCTCCCTCTGGGAAGTTTTGAATCGCAATACCAAGTGCTAAGGCAAGTGCACCAAAGTAAGTAATCGAACTATTTCCATTTAGCCAACCTGCATAAACAACACCAACAGCCATTCCTTCTGGAATATTATGTAGTGTTACCGCAAGTATCAACTTTATGGAACGTGATAAACGATTCTCTTTAGGACCTTCTTCTGTGTTATCTAAGTGCATGTGCGGTGTTACTTCATCTAAGAATAATAAGAAACCCACACCCACCAAAAAGCCTACGGCTGCAGGAATAAATGCAAACTTTCCAAGAGATGATGCTTGTTCCAGGGCAGGAACTAGCAAACTCCAGAAAGATGCGGCTACCATGACACCTGCCGCAAATCCAGTTAACCCCTTCTGTAACTTCTCACTCATTTTATCTTTTAAGACAAACACCATTGCGGCACCTAAAGATGTACCGATAAATGGTATTAATATACCGATTGTTGTACTCAATAACATATAATTCCTCTTTCCCTCAAATTATATGAGATTATAACACCTATCTGTTCTCCTCGTTATTCATTTGCCCAGTTGTTCAATTGTTTATTTCTAAGTATGTATGGCCACGGTAGATAAACTTACGGCAACTTTGATCAATTTCTTCAAATACTGTTACTGGTAACTCTTTCGAGGATAGTCCTGTTTTTTCTAAACAGCGAGCATAGATTCCTTGGACGTCTAAACCGTAGGAAAGATCATTCCATACTTCATGTAGAAGTTGGTCAACCACTTCTTCCTCTAGATGATTTGATATTAGGATTGTTTTTAATCTCTGGATACCTTCTTGTTGGATATCATAATCGTATTCAAATAACATCTCAATTTCTTCAACCGTAGGAATATAGTAGTCAAAACGTTTTTGAGACACGCGATACTCTCTCAACATCACAGAATTTGGTAGTGAGCGCCAATAAACCTGGTTCTCTTTCACCGCAATCTGTACCTCCCCTATAGGAAGATCTTGTAAAAGCGTTTGGATATCAACTTCTTCTCTAAAACACTCTTTCAACAAGAGTAACTTTTGAAACTGCTCAATTGAACACTCACCCCAATAGTGTGTAACTACTTGTTGGCACTGTAGTAACCATACCTTCTGTAAACGTTCTAGTTGGAAGGACAATTCATTTTGTAAGTTTAGGAAGATTTCCTTTACTTCCTCAATAACAAAAAGCTCATCCCCCTCAAATGCGATTAAATCATAATCCAATAAACGCTCTAGCCACACATTATCTTTCTCTTCGATTTCTTCATCTGAAAGTACCTCTAAGAATACCTGATAGGTTTGATCATCCAGTATTGATAATCGTTTTTCAATATGATGATTATTTAGAATTCTCTCTACCATTGTTTCGTAGAGTTCTTCTGGCAAAATATCTTTCACCGTTTTAATACCTAGATCTCTTGCATAAAAATATAATGATTGTTCGTCATACTGACGTAATACATCTTTCAGTTTCATATGTTCTCCCGTTGTACATAAAAGGATACCTCATCGGTATCCTTGATGTAAATGTGATTATTTAGCGTTATCTGCTGCACTTTGTCCAGCGATTCTACCGAATACTATAAAGTCAGCTACAGCGTTACCACCTAAACGGTTAGCGCCATGAACACCACCAGTAACTTCACCAGCAGCAAATAATCCAGAGATAGCTTCTCCCTTTTCATTTAATACTTCTGCCTTAGGATTGATTACGATACCACCCATTGTATGGTGAACAGCAGGTGTAATCTTAATTGCATAATAAGGAGCTGCAGTTAAAGGATTTGCGAAGCTTGTACGGTTGAATTCCGCATCACTCTTAGCTTCTACTGCTTGATTCCAAGTATTCATTGTGCTTACGAATGTCGTTTCATCAACACCCATAGCCTTTGCGAGTTCTTCATATGTAGCACCTGTTACTGTGTAACCAGACTTGATGTAGCCAGCGATAACAGCAGACTTATCAACCATTGACTGGTCAACAACTAACCATGCGCTCTTTTCTGGTTGAGCGATAATAGCTGCAGATACCTTATCACGTGTAGAAACTTCATCATAGAATCTCTTACCTTCAGCGTTAACTAAGATAGCACCATCTCCACGAAGACCTTCAGTGATTAGGTGTGCATTGCCATCTTCCTCAATATGTACTGTTGGGTGAATCTGAATCTGATCCATATCCACTGTAGCTGCACCTACTGCTGTAGCCATATCAATACCCTGACCCTGTGCACCTTCTGCATTTGTTGTCGCAAAGCCCTTTAATTCTGGCTTGTACTTTTCAACCATTTCAGCGTTAGCACCGAATCCACCAGTTGCGATTACAACTGACTTCGCATTGATAGTTACCTTGTTACCATCCTTACCTGTAGCCTTGATACCGACTGCCTTACCATCCTTCATGATAATTTCGTTAGCTGTTGTATCAAATAAGAACTGAACATTACGATCCTGTAAATTCTTCTCTAAGATTGGAACGATATAAGCACCAACAGCAGTTACCTTGCCATCAGCGTTTACTGGACGGTGAATTCTCTTAACAGAAGCGCCACCGAATGCACCTACGTTTTTAACGTCAGCGCCGATAGATGCTAACCATTCAATAGCATCTGCAGAATTTTCTGCAAGAGCCTTAACGAGTTCTGGGTTGTTCTTACCCTTACCACCAATCATTGTATCTAATTCCATTAATTCAACAGAATCAAAGTATCCCTGTGGGTTTGCTTGGTATGCATCCCATTGTGACTTAACAGTCGCTGCTAAAGCTGTAATTGTTGCGTTATCTGCGTACTTTTCAGCTGCTGTAGCCAATGTCTTTTCAACACCTGCTGCTTCAGCAAATTCGTTCTTATCTTGGTATGGAGTCTTAGCCGCATTCATACCACCAGTTGAGCGTACAGAGTTACCACCAGCAATTGGTTGGCTTTCTACTACGATAACTTTCTTACCTGCATCTGTTGCAGTAATAGCAGCTGTCATACCAGCTCCACCTGCACCAACTACAACAACGTCTACTGTTTCTTCAATATCCTTTGCCTTCGTTGTGCTTGTATTCTTGCTTACTAAATCTGATGGTTCAAGTCCTGCTTGTTTCAAAGCTGCTGTAGCTGCTTCGATGATAGCCTTAGATGTCTGTGTAGCACCTGATACTCCATCAACATCTAATGAGTTAGCTGCGACGATTGCACCTGGCATTGTTTCTGCTGCCTTTGAACCAATACCATTTGTTTCATGAGACGCATCAACTTCTACCTTAGTGATTGTCTTATCCTTGATTGTTAAAGTAACTTTAACTGGATTTTCCTTGTCATGTCCAAATGCCTCACCAGTATATGTCTTACCTGTTGAGCATCCTACAAGTGACAAAGCCATTGTTGCACTAGCTAATAATGCTGTTAACTTCTTCATTTTCCCTCCTTGTTATGAGTGATTCCTCATAAGCCATATTATCATAACATTCTAGGTTTTCTGATACAACCTATTACAATTTTCTATATACAAAGTTTTAGGATTAAAAAATGATAGGTTTCCCTATCATCAAAATATGTATTTCACATTTTTTCAATCTCTGCACGATTTTTACCCCAGAAGAATAATGTAACTGTTCCAGGTCCTGTATGTGCACCAATAACCGGTCCGATATTAAAAATCATAATCTTTCCTTTTGTATTTGGAAACTTTTCTTCAACCAACTCTTTTACTGCATTCGCATCCTCTAAACAATTACTGTGAGAGATAAAGACTTTCCAATGATAGTCATAACCGTTCTCAACATATTCTTCCATCTTTTCTACGATAGCACGAATTACTTTTCGCTTGCCATGAACTTTCTGACATACAACAAGTTTTCCTTCTGAATCCACCTGCATTAAAGGACAGATTCGCAACATACTACCAATAGTTCCTGCAGTCTTTGAAATTCTTCCACCACGGATAAAGAAAGTTAAATCACCTGAGAAAAACCATGCATGACATTCTAACTTATGTGCTTCAATCCACTCATGAAGTGTATCAATATCCATGCCAGATTCCTGAAGTTCCTTAGCCTTTTCTACAAGTAATCCAAAACCTGAAGAAGCGTTCTTAGAATCCACAACATAGATTTTACGTTCTGGATATCTTTCACGCATTGCCTCTGCCGCCATGCGTGCAGAGTTATAAGTACCAGATATTCCAGAAGATAATGTAAAGTGTAATAAGTCATTCCCTTCTTTTAAGATACTCTCAAAAAATTCCTCATAACCAATTTGGTTCATCTGTGAAGTACGTGTCATTGCACCATCTACCATTGCTTGATAGAAGTCACTAGCGGATACAGATTCAAATAAGTCATCTGTATAGGTGGTATCTGCTAATTCATATTCAAAACATAAATATGGAATATTTCGTTCTTCAAAATATTGTTTATTCAAATCAGCTGGTGAACAGGCTGATATAACATATGGTCTCATCATTTCTCCTCCTTTTAAAATAGAGATGAAAGGTTATTTTGTTTTAGGTGGTGTTAAATTCTTTTGTTTTTCATGACATCCATTTACGAATGGACAACGATAACATTCTGGATTACGTGCATGACAGAGATAGCGACCAAAGAAGATCATCTGATGATGTGTTTTGATCCAATATTCACGCGGAATCTTACGCATTAGTTTACGCTCAATCTTTTCCACATCATCCTTTTGATAACATAATCCAAGTCTTCTAGAGATTCGTGCAACATGTGTATCTACCGCAATACTTGGAATGTTAAAACATTCGGCCATAATCACATTGGCACATTTTCTACCGATACCTGGTAATGTCGTTAGTTCTTCCATCGTTTGTGGTACTTTTCCATCAAACTGTTCTACAACACCTTTGGCAAATCCTACGATTTGTTTCGCCTTATTACGATATAAGCCAAGGGATGCGATATACTTCTCTACATCTTTGGTTGGTGCTTTGGCTAATTCGTATGGAGATGGATATGCTTTAAATAATGCAGGTGTTACACGATTCACGGATACGTCTGTTGTTTGAGCAGAAAGGATTACCGCGACAGATAGTTCATAGGGATTACGATGCGTCAATTCACAATGTGCATTTGGATGTAACTTCTGTAGATACTCCAAAATAAATGGTACAGATAAACGCTCCATTATTTTTTCTCCGTTCCTATGGAATCTGCTGTGATATTCTTCTGTTTCCAATCAGACAAAATCTTTTCAATATACCCTAAGTTTAGATGTTGGTAAGCACTGGCTTCACGTAATGCCGCAATAATCAAACGTTTGTCTGTCACCTTATTCCAATCACTAATTTTCTGCATTTCATTTTGACTTAACGTTCTACCAAATTCTGTTTCAAATGTATCGATGAGTGAACGATCTAGAATATTTTCGACTCTTGCGATATCCGTTTCAAATAGTCCTGATAAATCGAAGACAACAGCTCTTGCGGAAGCTTTTATCTTTAAATACTTCTTAGCACAAAGTGCAGAAATGACACGGTTTAATTCCTCTTCTTGTATTCCTGTTTTTTCCCGAAGGGCATCCATCGTGATTTCAATATGATTTTGATTCATAAAATCAATGAGTAAAACAACGACAAGCTCTGTACTATCCATACCAAGCAAGCCCATTTGATCAAGTATCCAATCTCGATGATTTACATATTTTTGTTCATACCACTTCATATGTTTACTCCCTTATAACTGTTTTAATAATTCTTGGAATGCAAGATGCGATGTAACTGTAAACTCTGGTTTGACATCGCTATGATTTTCTTCATTGCTTGGGTGATACCAACAGGTATGAATCCCTGCATGAATTCCACCCGCAATATCACTCGTCAAAGAATCACCGATGATAATAACTTCATCAGGATTTTTTGTTGGAATTTTATCAAAGACATAATTGAAGAATTCAATATGCGGTTTTTCATATCCGATTTCATCTGAGATAAAGATACCATCAAAGAATTCTTCGATATGTGCTTTGGCAATCTTCTTACGCTGTAACTCCTTTACACCGTTGGTTACGATGTATTGTTTATATTCTGGGTGTAGTTTCTTTACAGTTTCATATGCCTCAGGCATAAAGACAACTGTATCTAGTAATCCATTTAAGTAAGCTTTATTAAACTCTACAACACGAGTGGTTTCCACACCAATTTTAGTAAAGAACTCCACAAAACGTTCTACGAGTAGTTTTTCTTTTGTGATTTCTCCCTTTTCAAGTTTACACCAATAGACATCATTAATTCCTTCGTACATGTGTAGAAGTTCATCTGTGATTTCACCATATCCAAACTTCTTGAATGTATTTTTCAATGAATTTTCTGCACTTCTATGGAAATTTAATATTGTTCCATCGATATCCCATAAGATTGTTTGAATCATACTGTTAACTTACCACCCTTCGTTTGAAAAGAAGATGTCATCAAAACATCTTCATATTTGTTACATTGTTTCTTGTGGCTGATCAGCCCATAAAGCTTCTAAGCGATATGTACTTCTAGCATCTTCTGTAAAGATATGTACAACCACTTCATTCATGTCAATCAGTACCCAAGTAGATTCCCTTTCACCTTCACGAAGACGCACATCAAAGCCATTCTTCGTTACTTCTTTTTCAACAAATTCCACAAGAGAATTTGCATGTCTAGGATTCTTTGCAGTACAGATGACATAGTAGTCTGTATATGCATTGACATTGCGGATATCGATTGTAACGATATTCTCTGCCAATTTCTCATCTAATGTATGACGTACTAAATTTAGTAATTCAGACATGTTTCCCCTCCTTTTCGAGTATGTATTTTTTCGCATCTTCAAGGACATATTCTGCCCCTTGTTTGAGATTTCTCTCTGCGATTTTTGTATGCATGGTCACGTCATAATGACGACCCGGTTCAATCTTATCTGCGATATATAAGATATAATCATATGCACTTTTGCCATCCCCAAGGGTATGGTGTTCGATTGCTTGTAAGATTTTCTTGTTATAACAGCATAGATTCTGTTTTAGCCAAATAACTGCAGTATAGCTATGCCAAATTGCAGGATCTAGTTTTAATACTTCAGGTCTAAAGTGTGCTAGAAGTTGATATCCCTCCTCATCACTCATTTTCTTTGTGACATCATGTAATAAACCCATTTGATATGCAAGTTGTTTGTTCAGATGATGAATTCTTGCAAGTTTCAATGCAGTATGACCGACACGAACTGAATGTGCTGCACGGTTAGGATTACATTGTGCTTTCGTCACTTCTTCAAAGTAGTAACCATTCTCTAAAAGTATCTTACGAATACCTTTTGCGCTTAAGTAGAAGTATCCTTTTCGCACTTCAGTTTCTGTTTCTGATTGCAGTGCGATACATGTGTCATCCTGTTGGATTTCTACAACATGTAGATAGCGATACGGACTACATGCACGCATACATAACTTCTTACGCTTGTCATAGTTTAGGATACCATCACCATCTATCGCAAGCGCAACCGGCATGCCAGTTTGTTTGTGATAATTTTTTAACTGTTGTAGTTCATCATCTGTAATTGGATCAAAGGGTGCTGTATATACGATCATGGTAAAACAATCTTTGGTTCCTTTGCCTTCTTGTAGAGAATGATTTGTCTTCCGATAACTTGTACAAGTTCAGACTTAGTATGCATGCTTAAATCAAATGCTAGTTCCTTAAGGTCTGTCGTAACTGTCTTAAGCACTGAGATTTTAATGAGTTCTCTTGTACGTAAACCATTATTTACAGTTTCTACAAGATTATCACTTAAGCCATCTTTACCAATCTGGAAGATTGCACGCTCTGTCTGTGCGAGTCCTCTTAGATACGCTCTTTGTTTTGTTGTTAAACTCATAACATTGCCTTTCTGAATGTCACACTGACACTCTTTGGTACATGTACTGTAATTGTACTGACCTCTCCACTTACACATGCCCATCCTAATCCATCAATTACGACGTCTACCTTTGGCATGTCCTTATGAATTGTATATTTCTTCATTTCTGTTTCAATGGCTGTTGGCACAAATAATGTTCCAACATGTGTATTCCATTTTTCATCTGCGTAGTTGCCATTGGTACGATGAACGTTAAGACGTTCACTGAGATACCATACACAACTTGCATGATTACAACCTGATAAATCTAGACGTGCTAAGCCTCCTACAAAGAAACTCTGCTCACCACGTAGTTGGAACACCTGCGGTTTTACACTCTTGCTTGGCATGATAGTCTTTAAATCTGCCTCATTAACTTCCATTAACATACTATGATCAATTTCAATACCAGGTGTATCAATGTAAGTATGTCCATCAATTTCTAATTCATTGAATTCTAATGTAGTACCTGGATATCTAGATGTGGTTAGAACTTGTGTAGACATCAAGTTGTTGATGAGGGTACTCTTACCAGAGTTGGCTTTTCCTATCACAACTATTTTTCTGCCATTTGCGAGTTCATCAACACATTCTTTGATTTCTTCGACACCCATCTTTTCTTCTTTGGACGCAAGAATAAGTCGTTCAATGCGAATACCTAAATCTTTGAGTCGTCCAAAGACAAAATGTGCGATTTTCTCTTCTCCACATGATGCAGGTAATAAGTCTCTCTTTGTCGCAACCATCACAATATCTTGATTGGCAAATTTGCGATTAATACCGTTAATCATACCTGCCTCAAAATCATATAGATCAATCACCCATAGAATTAATGCATCCATCTTTGCGATACGGTTAACAACCGCAACTGGATCGATACCTGTCTTCATGGAGATTGTTAAATCATCATAGTGAATCAAACGGAAACATCTTTGACAATATTCCGCCTCAGCTTTAGGACTATAACCAATCGCTTTTGAATCAGTTGTTTGTAATACTGCACCGCATCCTTTACATACTGTCATGATTAGTCTTCCTTCTCATCAAATAGACTTAAACGTTCTACATCTTCATGTACTTCGTTATCTGCGTCTGTTGGTATATCAATAATACGACATTCATCAATACCACGATATAGACTCCAACCATCCTTCAGTACAAGTGGTGATCCAAATCCACTTTCACGTGGTTTCAGTGGTATTTCAGAAGCACGTAATACTTGTCTTTCTGGATCTTTGAAGATTAACTCTTCTCCTGCACTAACTGCTTTCGCAAGTGTTACAATACTTGGATTTGTCTTTAAACGTTTACAAATTAAGTTACCCTTCATTGGTCGATTACCAAAGACGATTTCTTCCGTATGAATACGCTTCATCTGTCCAACATTTGTCATAAAGAGTACAGCTGGATCTTCTGCATTCATGACACAACCCCATGCTAATGCATCGCCTTTACCAAGATTCATTGCCTTAACACCCTTGGACTTAACACCAGTGGCTGGAATATCTTCAACCGCAAAGCGATAAGAATAACCATCTTTACTTACCATTAAGATCTGTTGGTTACTATATACAATAAAGGCATTGATCATTTCTGCACCCTTACCAAGGTTCATCGCTGTCATGACTTTATTGTTACGCTCTACTTGCCAGTGATTCACTGGAGTCTTCTTGATTTGACCAGCAGAACTTACTGTCACAATCCATGCATACGTATCGAAACTCTTGATAAGAATTGCATTCTTAATCTTATCTTCACCATCGATACGTACAACTTTATTTAGATGCATACCAACATCTTTCCATTTACCTTCTTCAATTTGCCAAACTGGAATAGATGCGTAGTTACCTTTGGATGTAAATAGTAATAGTGTATCGAGTGTATCACACTCAGTTGTACCAATTAGTACATCTCCATCTTTGATAGCTGTTTCTTGGTCGCCGACTGCGTTATAACTACGCATAGATACACGCTTGAGATAACCATCACGACTGACAGTTACTACAACACGCTCATTCGCAATCATCGCCGTCTTATCATAGTTGATTTCTTCCACTTCAGCTTCAATACGTGTACGACGTTCTTGGCCATACTCTTTCTTCACATTTCGTAATTCCTTGATAATTACGGAATGCAATACATTTTCATTTTCAATGATTGCTTTTGTCTCTTCAATCTGATTGACAAGTTCCGCAAACTCTTCGCGTAATGTAATGATATCCGTATTGGATAAACGATATAGACGTAAGGAAACAATAGCTTCAGACTGTGGTTCATCAAAGCCAAATTCATTCATCAAGTTACGTTTCGCATCACCCTTATCTTGGGAAGCACGAATAATACGAATCACTTCATCTAAGATTGAAACAGCCTTCATCAAACCTTCAATGATATGACAACGGGCTTCCATCTTATCTAACTCATAGCGTGAACGACGTAATACAACTTCCTTACGGAACGCGATAAACGCATCCAATAATCCAAGTAAACCTACCTGAACAGGACGCTTATCAATGATTGCGACGTTATTGTAGTTATAGTAGACCTGTAGGTCTGTATTCTTATAGAAATAATTGAGAATCATATTGGCATCGATATCCTTGCGAACATCAATAACAATACGCATACCTTCACGGTCAGATTCATCGCGTACATCTAAGATACCATCGATATCTTTGGATACACGGATTTCATCCATCTTCTTAACAAGCTGTGCTTTAACAACTTCATAAGGGATTTCTGTGACAATGATTTGTTGGCAAGATTTCTCCTCATGAATTTCACACTTGGAACGCACAACAATTCTACCCTTACCAGTTGTAAAGGCATCACGAATACCTGCTTCCCCCTGTACGATACCGCCAGTCGGGAAGTCTGGACCAGTTAAAATATCCATCACATCTGTTAAAGCACTCTCTGGATTTTGAATACGGTAGATTGTCGCATCCACCACCTCATTTAAGTTATGTGGTGGCATATTTGTCGCATAACCTGCCGCAATACCTGTCGCACCATTGACTAGCATGACAGGGAACGGTACAGGGAGTACTGTTGGTTCATGTTCTGTATCGTCAAAGTTAGGTGCCATTTCGACGGTATTCTTATCCAAGTCTTCTTCCATGACTTGCGTAACCTTTGCAAGTCTAGCTTCGGTATAACGCATCGCAGCTGCTGGATCATCGTCAATAGAACCATTATTACCATGCATGTCAATGAGTGGTAAACGTACCTTCCAATCTTGGGACATACGTACCATCGCATCGTAGACAGAAATATCACCGTGTGGATGATAGTTACCAATTACAAGACCGACTGTCTTAGCAGACTTACGGTATGCATGGTCCCATGTATTTCCATCATGGTACATCGCATATAAAATTCTACGCTGTACTGGCTTTAAACCATCACGCGCATCCGGTAATGCACGCTCTTGAATAATATATTTGGCATATCTACCAAAGCCAGCTCCCATAATATCTTCGAGTAGCTCTGGTCTATATTTTGTATTGTCAACGATTGTCTTCTTCTTAACCATTAGCCCTCCAAGTCAAATGTATCTTCTAATGTAAATGAAACGTTATCTTCAATCCACTTACGACGTAATTCTGCTTTATCTCCCATGAGTACAGTTACACGACGTTCAGCCTTTACACCATCACTAATACCCACTTTAATCAGTGTACGCTGGGATGGATCCATTGTTGTCTCCCATAACTGTGTAGCGTTCATTTCGCCTAAACCTTTATAGCGTTGAATTTCTACTTTACCAAGTTTACGACGTAAAGCATCTAACTCTTGATCGCTATAAACATATTGTGTCGTCTTACCCTTTGTCACTTTATAGAGTGGAGGTAAGGCGATATATACCATTCCCTGCTCTAATAGTGGACGCATGTAACGATAGAAGAATGTTAATAATAAAATCTGAATGTGAGATCCATCATCATCCGCATCGGTCATGATAATAACTTTGCCATAATTCGATTCCTCGTAGTCAAAGTCAGGACCAACACCTGCACCTAATGTATAGATTAATGTATTTAACTCTTCATTCTTTTCAATATCGGCGAGTGTACATTTCTCAGTGTTTAATACCTTACCACGTAACGGCAAGATTGCCTGATAATGAGAATCTCTTCCTTGTTTTGCGGAACCTCCGGCAGAATCACCCTCGACCAAGAATAGTTCCTTTATACGAGCATCCTTTGTCTGTGCAGGTGCTAACTTACCAGATAATACCTTTTCACCCTTACCGACACGCTTACCCTTACGGATTTCATCTCGAGCCTTACGTGCAGCGATACGGGCAAGGGATGCCTTTAACATTTTACGTACTAATGTATCGGATTGGTTGCGATTTTCTTCTAACCAGAAGGATAACTTCTCAGAGACAACTGCTTCTACTGCAGTCTTAGCTTGTGGCGTTCCAAGCTTACTCTTGGTCTGTCCTTCAAACTGTAATAATCCTTCAGGGACAGATACGGAAAGGATTGTTGTAAGACCCTCTCTTACATCTCCACCTTCCAGGTTTTTATCCTTCGCCTTTAATAGGCCATATTTTCTTGCATAGTCATTGATAGCTTTTGTAAAAGCACCCTTAAAACCAACTTCGTGTGTACCACCATCGCCAGTGCGAACAAGGTTAACGAAGCTATATGTATTCTCTTGATAATCATCAGTATATTGAAAAGCAGCTTCGACTTGGATACCATTTGCTTCCCCACTGAATTTCACTGGGTTCATTAAGACATTGCGATCTTCATGTAAGTATCCTAAGAAGGCTGTTAATCCATCTTCATATAGATATGTTTCAGTTTCATTTTTCTTATTGCGCTTATCGCTAACGACCATCGCAATTCCACTTAATAAGAAAGCTTCTTCACGTGCTCTTTCACACACAACATCGTATTTGTACTCCGTTGTAGAGAAGATACGTGGATCAGGTTTAAAACGAACTGTAGAACCAGTACGGTTGGTCTTACCTAAATGTTCCAGTTTGCCGATCTTCTTACCACCATCCGCGAATTCCATACGGACGAGTTCCCCATCATGGGCAACTTCTACTGTCAACCATTCACTTAAGGCATTTACGACTGACGCACCTACACCATGTAAACCACCAGCCGTCTTATAGCCACCTTCACTAGAGAACTTACCACCAGCGTGGAGCACAGTAAAAATAACCTGCAATGTATTTACACCGCTGGCATGTTGACCGATAGGCATACCACGACCTTCGTCCTGAACAGTGACACTACCATCTGCCTCTAACGTAATTTGGATTTTCTTACCATAACCGTTTAACGCTTCATCGATGGAATTGTCAACGATTTCCCAAATCAGATGGTGTAATCCCCTACTATCGGTAGAGCCGATATACATGCCAGGACGCTTTCTGACTGCCTCTAAACCTTCTAAAATTTGAATACTGTTATCATCATATCTATTCGCCATGCAAAAACTCCTAATAACCTTTGTATTATATCATAATTAGGCTACTTTAATATCCTTGTCTAACGACAATCTACACGTTCATAACACTAGATTTTGTCACAACAAAGCCTATTTCAAATATTTTGATTTTATATCTAAATTACTGATGTGGTAATATATCAACAGGGGGATTTAATCTATGCTAAATTTCATTGGCGTTATTATATTAAGTTATTTATTTGGATCTATTCCATGGTCACTTGTCATTGGAAAAGTATTCTTCCATAAGGACATCCGTACAGAGGGTTCAGGTAACCTTGGTGGTACAAATGCAGGTCGCGTATTAGGTAAGAAAGTTGGCATCACAGTGATTGTCTTAGATGCACTCAAAGCATTCTTCTCCATGTTACTAGCCAGCTACATCGCAAAGGATGCCATGATTTATGCTGGACTTGCTTGTTGTATTGGACACTGCTTCCCAATCTTTGCACAGTTTAAAGGTGGTAAAGCTGTTGCGACTTCCTTCGGTTTCTTCTTAGGTATCGCTACATTTATCAATCACCAATATTTCTATCAGTTCTTCTTACCACTACTTATATTCTTGGTAAGTCTCTATCTTTGTCGTATGGTTTCCTTATCCAGCATAATTGGTTTAGGTTCTGGTATTATCATCAGTTTCTTGATTGGAAATCCACTATCAATCACACTATCAATCTTTGTATTATGGCTATTTGTGGTATATCGTCATCACGCAAATATCGAACGTATCAAAAATGGTACAGAGAGTAAAATCAAATGGATGGGCAAATCACTATGGGAAAAATAGAAAAATTCACACTACCAATCGAGCCTTTACACCAAAGTCCTCGCAAAGTCTGGGTATATCTTCCAGATAGTTACGCTACAAGTAAAAAGAAATATCCTGTTTTATATATGTTTGATGGTCACAACCTCTTCTATAATAAAACAGCTACTTATGGTAAATGCTGGGGAATTAAAAAGTACTTAGACAAACAGAATTTAGATATCGTCATCATCGGTCAAGATTGTAATCACATCGGTGATGAGCGCTTAGACGAATACTGTCCATTCACCGCGGAAAAGACTTTCACAGGTATTCAAATTCAATCCTGTGGTCAGATTACTGGAAAGTGGTTTATCGAAAAACTCTTACCATACTGTCAAAAGCGTTATCGTATTCATACAGATCGTAAACATGTAGGTATCGCTGGTTCTTCCATGGGTGGAATCATGTCCGAGTTTATGATCAGTGAGTATAACGATTATTTCTCAAAAGCAGGTTGTGTATCACCTGCCAATATCTTCAACTACCATGTGTTATGTAATCACATTCAAAAGAAGAAGTTTAAAGAAACACGTATTTATCTTGATTTTGGATCAGATGAAGAACGCACAAAGAAAGGCCTTGTAAGAGAGTTAGATATGTTGTTAAATATCAATCATCTCTTTACCCAAGGTGGTTGTGTAACCTATCCAAATCTTGTAGTTAATGGTACGCACAGCGAAGAATCTTGGGAAGGTATTTTCCCTATCATGTTGGAATTCTTATTCCCAGAATTATACAAAAAGAAAAAGTCATAAAAAGCCACAATCAACCAAGATTGCGGCTTTTTGTTTAACAATCACTATCTTCAAATCCAACAATCAGACCCTGGTCTGATACATAGTATGAACACACAATTGTACATGGAATAATATCAACCTTTGCTTCTGGGAAAGACTGTAGAATTAAATTCTTTAAATCATTTGCCATAGATTCATTATTGCAGTGAGCAATATGAACTTTCTTTCCGTTATAACGATGTGCAATCATCTCTTCAAAAATCTTATTTATGGCCTTCTTTTCACCACGACACTTATGCAAGATCTCAAGTGTACCTTGATCAGATGCCTTACCTACACAACGAATACCCAATAATCCAGATAACTTCGCAATTGCTGGACTCACACGACCATTACGCGCCAAATTGTCTAAGTTTGAAATATTAAATAATAAGTGCGTATGTTTCTTATATTCATTAATCGCTTCACAGATTTCGCTAAAGCTTAATCCCTGTGCAATTAATTCCTTTAGTTTTTCAATAATTAATAGAATTTCTGGTCCTACGGATAATGAGTCAATGACGTAGATATTCGCTTCTGGATGTTCTTCCAAGAAGAGTGATCTACCCTGCATCGCTGCAGAATAACAACCGGATAATCCACCTGTAACTGTTACCGCAAAAATCGTATCGGCACCATCAAATGAACTTGCCCACTCATAGGCATTTGGACATGAAGTGGATGTTTTTCCCTTCGTATGTTTGAGTACGGATAAGAAACGCTCTACATTCGTGCGTTCATCATCAAAGAACTCTCCCTCATTCATAATAACTTTTAGAGGAACCGTTCTATAGTCAATATCTTCCATATGAAATACGTTAGAAGATGAATCTGATACAATTCTATACTTCATCGCGACCTCCTGCTTTTTAAGCTACATGCATTATAAATATTCATTTCTTTCTACGCAAAGCAATTCACGAATGTTTCACGTAAATGAAAAAAAGTCGGTACAATTCACCGACTTTTGTAACAAATCACGAGCTGATTCGGCCTATTTCTGCTTTGAGTTTCTTGTTGTTTTCGCAAGAATACCAGTCGCCTTTAAGACTTCATCTACCTGCTCAACTGGAATGATCGTTAACTTTTCTTTCACTTCTGGTGCGATATCCTTTAAGTCATCTTCATTCTCTTTTGGAATATAAACCGTCTTAACACCAGCTCTAGCAGCCGCCATCAGTTTTTCAGGCAAACCACCAATTGGCATCACACCACCACGTAAGGATACCTCTCCTGTCATCGCAATTAATGGAGAAACCTTTTTCTTGGTAATCAGTGATGCTAAAGCAGTTGTTAAAGTGATACCTGCAGAAGGTCCATCTTTTTTAACAGCACCCTGTGGAACGTGGATATGAATATCATGTGTCTTTAAAATCTTATCTGCTTCTGGGAATTTCGATTTCACAAGAGATAATGCAATGCGTACAGATTCCTTCATCACATCGCCAAGTTGTCCCGTCACAATTAACTGTCCACTACCCTTTGTTAGTAGGGTTTCGACAAAGAGAATTTCACCACCACTTGCAGTCCACGCAAGACCTGTTACAATACCAGGATTCTTTTGAACTGTGAGTTTTTCATGGTGAAGTGGTTTCATATCTAGTAGTGTAGGTAAATCACTTGCCTGAATGACAATCTTTTCTTGATGACCTCTTGCAAGTTTAACGGCAATAGCACGGCATACAGAATCAATTCTCTTCTTGAGTCCACGTACACCACCCTCCATCGTATAGTCCGCAATGATTGAACGTATCGCATCCTCACTAAATTCTAACTGTTCATTTGGAATGCCCATCTTCTCAATTGCTTTTGGAATCAAATGTCTTTGCGCAATCTGGTACTTTTCACTTGCTGTATAACCTTGGAAGTCAATCACTTCCATACGGTTTAGTAAAGGTTCAGGGATAGAATCCAATGTATTTGCGGTACAGATAAAGAGTACATCAGAAAGGTCATACGGAACATTCATGTAGTGATCTGTAAAGGTATTATTCTGTTCAGGATCAAGCACTTCTAAAAGTGCACTTGCAGGATCACCATTGTAAGACATACTCAACTTATCGATTTCATCGAGTACCATTACTGGATTAGATGTGCCAGCTTTCTGAATACCATCCATAATTCTTCCTGGCATTGCACCGATATAGGTACGACGATGACCACGAATATCTGCTTCATCACGCACTCCACCCAGCGCAACACGTACATATTTACGTTTGAGCGCATTTGCGATGGAGCGACCAATACTTGTCTTACCAGTACCTGGAGCACCGACAAATAAAAGAATTGAACCAGACTGACGCTTATTAAGATCCATTACCGCAATCTGTTGTAAGATACGCTCTTTTACTTTCTTTAGACCGTAGTGATCTTCATCCAAAATCTTCTCCGCAGCTTGAAAGTCAATCTTCTTTGTACGTTCTTTCTTCCAACTGATACTTGTTAAAAAATCTAGATAGTTATAAAGATTACCATACTCTGGAGAGTTACTACCTTCTTGTTTTAGACGGCTTAAAACCTTATCTGCTTCACGACGTGCAGTTTCATTCATGCCAGATGATTGAATCTTCATCTCCATCTTACGAATATCTGTCACATTCTCTGGATGCATGTCATCCAGTTCCTTTTGAAGATATTCGATTTGTTTCTTGATAGCCATCTCACGATAGGCTTTCTTATTGTCATTTTCTTGTGCAGCGGAAGCTTCGTTAGTTACGTCCGTCATCTCTGTATATTCATAGATATACTGTTCAATCTTATTTAATAGATTGGAGCGAAGATTTTCTTCAAGTAATGCATACTTTTCTTCATCCGTAATGTTTAACCACTGTGCCATGGCACTGATGATATCCTCCATCCCCTTTAATTGAGAGATGAAATTACGTGCACCCAGAGCCCATTGATAGTTCGCGGTTGCCTTTACAAGTGCACTCTTAAGTTGGTCAACCCGCTTCTTTTCATCCATTGGATCTAAATCATTGGTCATCGGTTTACGGATGATGGATAAAACTTCTAAAGTCTTATCACTATGTACAACGATGTCTTCAATATTGATACGTGATTCTGTCTTGATTACCACAAAACCACTATTACTAACTTCTGTAATAGTTCCTGATACACTTAATGGATAAAAGTTTTCAGGTCGAAATTCATCTGTAGATAAAGCCTTCTTTTCAATCGCAAAGATAATGCGATCACCTACAGCAGGTTCCTGTCCAGTTGCGTTTTTATAGCTATCACTGGTCAGGTAAATATTTGTGTCTGGTAATAATACCGTGTTATAAATCGGAACGATAATTGCCATTGTTGTATACCTCCTTATGAGTATAGAAGTATTTTAGCACTTTATAATAAAGAGTGCTAATATTTAGCACTCAGATATTTTATTCCATTGTTTCAAGATAACGGACTACTTTGCCAGTTGTCTTTGCGTACTTAATCTCAGACTTTGTACTAGAGCCGATATAGCCACCAACATTGATAACAAAAATTTCATCAGCCATATCAATTTTACGTTTATGCATATCATCCAACATCTCTTTTGTCTTTGTTAGAGTACCCTCATCCATATTTTCCCAAACTTCATTATCGCCACTATGGCCAAATAGCCCAACGTTAATTACAATGTTTCCAGCAAGTGTCAAATCTTTCTGCGCTTTCATGAATTCATCTTTAAAGCGTGTGCTTCCACATAAGGTAATAACTTTATATTTTCCTTGCATTATTTTTTCTCCTTTTGATAATCAGTCTTACCAATCGAATTAAAGTATTGTTGGAGCTTGGCTTCATAAGCTACATCAGAGAAGTGATATAGTCTTTCATTCTTAATTTCATCCGGTAGGTATTGTTGTTTTACATAGTGATTTGGATAATCATGTGCATATTGATAACCCACACCATTTCCTAACTTCTCTGAACCTGCATAATGAGCATCCTTAAGATATGGTGGAATCGGAAGATTTCCTGTCTTTTCAACTAGATCCATAGCCATAAAGATACCATTTGATGATGCGTTCGATTTAGGTGCATTGGCAACATAAGTAGCCGCATTTGCGAGTATGATGGCTCCTTCTGGCATCCCTACCCTTTCAACGGCCAACGCCGCATCAACCGCAATCTGTAAGGCTCTAGGATCTGCATTACCACATTCCTCTGCTGCCGCAATCATAATTCTACGAGAGATAAAACGAACATCCTCTCCCGCCGTCAACATGCGTGCAAGGTAGTAGAGTGTGGCATCTGGATCAGAACCACGCATCGATTTAATAAACGCAGAAATCGTATCATAATGGTTATCACCATCCTTGTCATAACGGATTACCTTCTTTTGAATGCATTCCTCCACAACAGACAAGGTAATGTGAATGTAGCCATCGTCACTACGATCTGTTGTAAGATCTGCAAGTTCTAACGCATTCAACGCGGTACGTGCATCTCCATCACAAATCTCTGCTAAAAATTCAGCAGCTTCCTCATCTAAGATAACATTGTCTTTGCCGATACCCTTTATCGCATCTTCTGCAGCACGCTTTAAAAGAGTCACAATATTCTCTTTTGTGAGTGACTTTAACTGGAAGATACGAGAACGTGAAATCAACGCTTGATTCACTTCAAAATATGGATTCTCCGTTGTTGCACCAATCAAGATAATTGTGCCATCTTCCACATACGGTAGTAGATAATCCTGTTGTCCTTTATTAAATCGATGAATCTCATCGATAAATAAGATTGTTTTCTTTTGATACATCGACATCAAGTCAATCGCATGTGTAATTACATGTTCAAGATCTTTCTTGCCTGCAATTGTCGCATTGACTTGTTGGAAATCAGCAGAAGTACTATTTGCAATCACTTGTGCAAGTGTAGTCTTACCCGTTCCTGGAGGGCCATAAAAGATTAATGATCCAAGCTTATCCGCTTTAATTGCACGATATAACAATTTATCTTTGCCAATGATATGTTCCTGACCAACAACTTCCTCTAAAGTAGAAGGTCTCATACGGGCCGCTAAAGGCTCTTCTTTTTTCTTTGTCTCTTCGCTTGCATACCCAAATAAATCCATAGAAACCTCCTTTATCTACCCCATATTATACTTGTAAAAACTTCATTCAGAAAGAAAAAGCTCCTTATGGGAGCTTTCACTCATGATTTTCTTCTGGTACTTTGATGATACATCCAAAAGATACAGAAACAAGTTATGAATAAAGAGATAATTACAAGCTGTAATATTTCAGGAATCACTACTCTTAAGCCAATGACAACCGCAGAGAATAAGATACCCAGAACCAATGCTAGTTTATATTTTTCAATTTGATATAAAAATGTTTCTTCTAACACAAATAATATCAGCAGTGATACTACAAGGTTTTCTAAGTCAACAGGACTAAATCGATGAAGAAAGTTAGAAAATAATGAATACAGCATATTACTGCTGAGTAATGCCAATAAGATGCGCTTGATGCGAGGTATTATTTTCTCTTTTATAGACAGTGGATAAAGAGAAATATTCTTTAAATCCAACTGCATTTGATACGATAATCCAGCTACATATCCTGTTCCGTATGGAAATAAATCTATCAAGATACTATAACTACGCTCTGCACCAAGAAAGTAATACAAGCACGGAACAACAATTACAAATCCTATCAATCCAATTAAAGTATAAGCCTGATAAAATGATAATTTCTTCATATCGATTCCTCTTTGCGAATTTCATACATACATGCAAGCATAAGTATAACAATAATTCCAAAACAAATTAAATTCCCATATACGATTACAGATCTACTCAATTCAAACTGATTTCTAATCCATACAAACAATACTGTAAAAATGATGAATGCAATGTATCTAATATACATATTATTTGATTTTACTACCGTCATATTTTTAAAATTACGCAAGCAGTAATATAAACAACCTACTGGTGCAACAACAAATAATAAGAACAGTTTTGTGATCATCGTATCAAACCATATTGTACAAACCAAATATAGAAAGAAGTGTATTAACATAACTCTCACGTACGCAACAAAGTAATCACTCTTTCGAACTGGCAAAATTTGTAGAATTGGATTCCAATTCTCATCAATCAAAACACTAATGATTTGTACCTGAAATATGAAGAAGAATATTGTTCCTATGTATTCTCTAACAATACTATTAGGTATACGCATGAGAAAAAGATAGAAAAATATTATTACACAATTCACTACGACATTATAGAAGTTAAATAAACGATGTCGATACAATACATATATCCCTTGCATAAAGACCTCCTTCTATCAATCTTTATTAGTCAAGATACGAATGGATGAGATGTACGCTAGCGTATAAAGAACACCTGCATATCCCAAAAACTGAATAATAGGATGAATATTTGTTTTTATATAAATAAGTGCAGCAACACCAATCACAACTAGCAACATATACAAATGCTCAAAATAATTTCGATGCCACATATTGATTGGTAAAATAGCAGGAATTGCTAAAGCCTCAACAAACAAGATAATATATAGCACAACCAATATTGTACCCACCTCTTTATATGGAAAATATGATATGGATAATCCAAGGAATATTATTATATTGAGCATGAATATTTCTAGAAAAAGGATACTTACTCTTTCTTTTGCATTAATTGGCAACAAGCGGATAACTTTCTTCAACGGTCGCTCATTTTTAGCAAAAACATTTATCAACTGAATCGAGAAGATCAACATAAGAGGGTTATCATAGTTTGACTTTACTTTCACAATATAAAATAACGAATAAATCGAAAACAAAATATATAAAAGAGGAAAGATAAACTGTTTCTTTTTTATTAATGTCTCAAACTCCATTAATAATAGTGCTTTCATACTCTTAGAAATTCCTTCCTAAAATAGATTATTCTACTTTGTTAAAAATTATTTTTGGTTTTTAATATTCGAATCGAAGAAAAATATGTCAATACAATCAATAAACTCGCAAAGAATAGAAAGCAAATTCCTTTATCTAATGTTGTTTGAGTAATAATACCCCAATAGAAACACACAAGAATTACTACCATTGCAATATGTTCAAAATAACTTTGTTTCAATTTTTGCTTTGGTAGTATAGCAGGTGTCGCGATACTTTCAAGTACGAGAATTATTCCAATTGGGACTAGACTTGGAGTAATTATTCTTCCCAAGATTACACAATATATTGCCCAACCTAGAACCAACACAAGATTATAAATCCCTGTTTCTAAAAACAGAATATTTACACGTGATTGTGGCTTCACAGGTAGTAAACGCATAATATCTGCATTTACTAAGTTTCCATCAACAAAGTCTTGTGCAAAAAATGTAAAATAGAGAAAACTAGGAAATGTTTGAATATATACGATATCTGTCCGAGCTTTGAGTGCGCCAATAATGCATATCACTAAATATAAGATAGGCGTTAAATATTTCTTTCTCTTAATAAATCTTTCATATTCAGCTATTAATAATGCTTTCATATTCTTAACACCCCCCTTTACAATTGATGAGTTCACTTCGTTAAAAATCATCCTTTTTCTTTGAGAATACGAATGGAAGAAAAGTATGTCATTACAAATAAGATAACAATATAGAACAGAAAACCGATATTCTTATCCAGTGTTGTTTGAGTTAGTATAACTCCATAATAAAAGCACATAAGAAGTCCTACCATTAACGTATGCTCAAAATAAGGTTGGGTCATCTTTTTCTTCGGTAATACGGCCGGAATGAGCAAACTTTCTAAAAAGATTAAAAAACCAGTCTCTATCAAATCTGGAAAAATTAATCTTCCAAGAACTGTGCAATAGATAAACCAACCTAGAATAATAATAAGATTATATATTCCTACTTCCAGGAATAAAATTCTCACATAGGATTGTGGTTTAACTGGTAATAATCTAATATTCTGTGAATTGATCAAATTTCCTTTTTCAAAATCAGGAACAAACAAAAATATGCATATCAAATATGGGAATTTATCCTGAGGATTCAAACTTTTACTCGCATAAACCCCATTAATAACACAAAGTAATAGATATATGATATATGCTATGTATCTCTTATTTTTAACAAGTCTTTCATACTCAGCTATTAACAGTGCTTTCATATGCTTAGAAATTCCTTTCTAATATTATATGATTTTTAAATAATTCCTTTTACGATACCAACGAAAATTTCTTCTAACGTCGCTGGCTGTAGACCTTCTAGATTTGGAGCATGCTTACGATCAATTAAAAGTTTTACCTGGTATGGTGTTTCTTTCTTTGCGACAATTGCACCTTCTGGAATATTCGTTATTTCTTCTGGTGCTACATTCAATACTCCATAGGTAGATAAAATATTATCTTTTTCATCATTGATTATCAGTTCACCTGCATGCATGAACCCAATGTAATCGCACATCTTTTCAAGATCTGTAACGATATGGGAAGAGATAAGAATTGTACGGTCTTCTTGACGTGTATATTCAATGAGAAGTTCTACAACTTCTGCTCGAATTGCAGGATCTAATGCGTTCATCGGTTCATCTAATACTAATAGTTTTGCATTATGACTTAACGCAATCGCAATTGCGATACGCATTTTATTTCCTAATGATAGCGTCTCATATTTTGCTTCTGCATCAATTTCAAACTGTTTTAATAGTTTTATAAATTGTTCATGATCCCAATGTTTGTAAATCTTACTAAAGACTTCTTCAATCTTATCTACTGTTAAGATATTCGGAATACCCATATCATTAATCACAAAACCTAACTGGTCTTTGAGTTCTACTTCATTGATGAAATTATTACTTCCTAGTACTACAACATCCCCATAGTTTGGTTGTACAAGTCCTAGGATACAGTTGATAAGTGTTGTTTTACCTGCACCATTTTCACCAATCAAGCCATAGATTGTTCCTTCAGGAATCTGCAAAGACACATGATTCAAACGAAAGTTATCATACTTTTTTGTAATATCCTTTACTTCAATTGCATTCATAACGATTTCCCCCAATTATTCATTTTCATCCCAAATGACTTTCATCATTTTGGCTACTTCCTCTTGTGATAAATTACAAGATACGGATAGTTTTTTGATTTCTGCTAGATGTTCTTCAATGATGCGAAGATTTTGTTCCTGAATGAGTTGGACATTTTTTCCTGCCACAAAACTCCCTTTGCCTGGAATTGTATAGATATAACCTTCTCTCTCCAGTTCTTCATATGATCGTTTTGTGGTAATGACACTAATACGCAAATCTTTGGCAAGTGTGCGAATAGATGGTAAACTTTCATCTTCTGCTAACGTACCATTAATGATTTGATCTCGTAATTGATTATAAATTTGATCGTAAATCGGTTGTCCACTCCTGTTGTCAATAATCAGTTTCACAATTATCAACCTCCAACCTATCTGTATATATACAATATATACAGTTATTATATTTTAGTCAATAGGTAATCAAGAAAAAACTCAGTCAAAATTGACTGAGTTAGTTTGTTGTTTCATATACACATTTGTGGATGACTGGTTGTAGTTTCTTTGTAAAGTAGCCTAGTAGTGGCCCAAAAGTAAAAGCTAAGATAATCGTTCCTTCACGCATAGGGAATATTGCATGGAAGAAGAACCAACAAATGAATATCAGTATGATAAATACCACATCTGCTAGCTGTCGCACTTTACCAAACTCCATCTTTAAGTTCTTTCCAAAAATCATGCATGTACTTTCAACTGGTAATCCTATCATTCCACTTGCAACCATCATTGCATCCCCAAATGAACAGATGATGATAAATATGAACAACAAAATCATACGTATCATATATGAATCTGAATTCATTCCTGCAAAGACTGTGTAGTAGAAATAATTGATTGTCATTCCCATCAGGAATGATACTGGTATCTGTAACAGAAACATCCAACGATATTTCTTTCGTAACATGACAATCTGTAATGCAATGCAGATGCAGTTATTGATTAAACCAACCGTTCCTACTTCAATTGCAGTTACTGAACTAATACTTAATGCCAAAGCATCATAAGCACCTGTTCCTAGTGCTACCTTCATAATTCCAGCAGCACCTATCGCCACAAGAATCAAACCCACAATTTCAATCAGAAGATGTTTTACAAACTGTTCTCTTGTTATTTCCATAAGATTCTCGTCTCATAGAACTGTTGTTCAAAACCAACAGCCTGAATGATTTCATTTTCATCAATTTTTTCCGTGACGCGGGTGACGATAAAATAAGAACGGTGGTCATCTTTATGGTAGATAATACCACTAACAACACCTTTAAATGTATCTAAAGGTTCCTTAGGACCAATAACATACGCATCTTGAAACTCACCATTCTTCTGGAATAGTTCTTCAACATAGCCTGTATTAACAGGATACGTTAAATCTGCAATATGTGGATGGAAGCTTCCGTATGTATGATCGATAATAACTGTTACAGTTTTCCCTAACCATTCTCTTCCAACAAGATATTCCATTGGTGTGTAATTCATTCCACCTGCTTCAGTGGATTTCCCAATATCCTCAAATCCATAGTGATGATAGAAGTCTACTGCTGAATCTACAACATTAGCACTAATCTTTGAAAGATGATTCTCATCAGCCTCTTCTTTCAAATGATTTAAGAGTGCTGTCGCATAGCCCTTCTTACGGGAAACTTGTCTTGTTAGTAATAAAATGACATGCATCTTATCTGGATCATAGGCTAAGATACTTTCTAAGCCTTCTGCATATAAACCATAAACTGTGAATTGTTTTAGGCGTTCTGCCATAAATTCACTAATACTCTTAGCAGCCTCTTTACTCCATGACGCATCCTTCTCAGAAAGAATCACTTCTTTGGCTAGAATGATTGCTTCATCAAGTTCAGCTGCAGTTAATATTCTAATATCCATTAGAAGCTGATGTTACGGTCATACATCGCAACCGCCTCTTTAATCACATTCTTACGTAATTCATCATTGATGAATACAACTTCAACTGGTAAATCCTTAGCATGTGGTACTGCAGCTTCATGAATCTTTGTTAAAATATCATGTTCTTGTTTCTCAGCTTCAACAACTAAGAAGAATGCCATTGCAGGTCCATATAGCTTAGACTTTAACCAAACTCTACTAATCGTATCATTTGTTTCACAATAGTCATATACAGCATTTACCAAACGTGTTGGATAAACATTTGGCTCAGAATAAGTCACATTCATTGGTGCTGTTGGTTGTACAGGTTTTGGTCTTTCTCTACCTGCAAGTAAGGCGATTAATGGCTTAGGAATGACAATATTATCTGTTCCCGGGTTGATGATAACACCTTGAATCTTTGTGTTTGGATCGGATAATAATGCATCGTATTCCTGCATTGTTCTTACGATATTCTTTGGTGTATCATCCTTCTCACCAGCCACTTTAAACTTTGTGGATTCTTCTACATCTGTAAATGCAGGGAAGAATGCTTTACCATCATTTGTATTGATCAGGAAGAACTTAATCTGTGATGGGTTTACAGTTGGTAAAACACCATTGTGATCTGGTTTTAGTTCTACATCAAAATTACAAGGTGCTAGTAATCTTGCTTTCTTTAATGCGTTTGATAACGCTTCTTGTTTTTCAGGGGTACTTCCAAGTTTTAAATCATTGATTGCTTTCTTAACCTCTGGGTTTGTCACAGGGGCAATCGTTCCCTGCTGAATTTTTGCTTTTTTATTTGACATGATGTACTCCTTTTCGTTCCTAGTAATTATACGCTTTTTTTTGATATCATTCACCTGTTATAATAGAGAAGATTTAAAGGAGTCAATATATGAAAAAAATAACTTGGAATTCACCAGTAATCTTATCGTTTGCCCTAATTAGCTTAATCGCATTAGGATTAAATACTCTAACAAACGGCACTACAAATCAACTTATATTTTCTGTATATGGTGGTTCATTACTAAATCCCCTATTCTATCTACGTTTATTCACGCACGTATTAGGACATGCCGACCTATCGCACTACATGAATAACATGTTGTTATTCTTATTAGTGGGTCCAATGCTAGAAGAAAAGTATGGTAGTCAACGTTTACTGGTCATTATCTTAGTGGTTGCCCTTGTCACAGGTATCGCACATATTATCATCGCTCCGCACACAATGTTATTGGGTGCTAGTGGTGTTGTATTTGCCTTCATTCTATTATCTGCTGTAACAGGCTCGAAAGAAGGTATCCCACTTACATTTATCATCGTTGCTGTACTCTATATCGGTACACAGATTTATCAAGGTGTATTCAATGTTGATAATGTATCCCAACTAACTCATATTATTGGTGGTATTATCGGTGGTGTCTTTGGTATGACATTACGCAAGAGTCGTTAGTTTTATGTAACGTAATGCTAGATTTGAGTGGAGTCTAGCATTTTAATTTGTATATATTTTGTGAAATTGCACATGAAATTCGAGTATCATTCACACTTTGTTCACATTTGTGCTCTAAGATAATAAGCGTAATAACAAGGAGGATTAAAATATGTCAGATAACTTAAATGAAACTGAAACAGCAGAAAATAAAACAGCTACTGTCCAAGAACAACATACAGAAGATGTAACAGAGGCAGCTCAGGTAACAGCGAAAGTTGTTGAAGATAAAACAACTAGCCAGAAAGTTGTAGTAACACCAGTTGAAAAGAAAAATGGAATTGGCTCAAAGATCATTTCGACAATTGGTAAAGGCGCTCTTGCAGTACTTTGTGGATTTGGTGGTGCTTGGTTATATACAGCACAAAGTGGAAATGGTGCTAGAACCGTTGTATACCAAACAACAGAATCTGGAAGTAGTAAAACCACTTCTGTTTCAAGTGATTCAAATGGTTCTGGTTTAACTGTTGCACAAGCAGCTGCAAAGGCAGCTCCATCTACAGTTGAAATTCAAACAGAGATAACACAACAGTCCTATGGTATGTTTGGTGGCACATATACAACAAACGCTGCAGGTTCTGGTGTCATCATCAGTAAAGATGGTTATATCGTCACAAACAACCACGTCATCGATGGTGCACAAAAGATTACAGTTAAGACAAGTGATGGCACAGAATATGACGCAAAGCTTATTGGTACTGATCCAAAGAGTGATATTGCGGTATTAAAGGTAGAAGCAAATGATTTAACACCTGCTACTCTTGGAGATTCTTCTAAGATTTCGGTTGGTGATACAGCAATCGCAATCGGTAACCCACTGGGTACACTTGGTGGAACCGTTACAGACGGTATTATCTCCGCAACATCTCGTGAACTAGTCGTAAATAACGAATCCATGAAACTCATCCAGACAAACGCAACAATCAACTCTGGTAACTCTGGTGGTGGATTATTTGATGGTAATGGTAACCTAATTGGTATCGTACAGTCAAAAGACTCCGGTACATCTTCATCCGGTGCAACTATCGAAGGTATTGGCTTTGCAATTCCAGTAAATGACGCAATGGAAGTTGCTGAACAGTTAATTAAGAATGGTAAAGTTACAGATCGCGCAACATTAGGTGTATATTTACAGACACTCACAACACAACAAGGCAATTACACTCCTGGTGTATATGTAACGAATGTTATCGATGGTAGTGGCGCACAGGCTGCTGGTTTAAAGGCTTACGATAAGATTGTTGGTGCAGATGGCAAAGAAGTTTCTAGCTATCCTGATTTATCTGCAATCTTAAAGACAAAGAAGCCTGGTGACACAGTTGATCTAACAATTGATAGAGATGGAAACCAGATTCAAGTAACAGTTACTCTTACAGGTACATTAGATACAACCCAATCACAAAATAACAATCAACAGACTCTCCCAAATCAAGGTGAACAAAATAGCGATAAGAAATAATAAAAAAATACAGAGTATATCCCCCTATACTCTGTATTTTTCATTTCAATCGTTGACCAACAGTTGACCAATATATAAGAAAAACTCGCTATTTTAGCGAGCTTTATTCTATGGCGCAGGAACAGGGATTTGAACCCTGGCACCGTGTTACCGATCTACAAGCTTTCCAAGCCTGCCCCTTCAACCGCTTGGGTATTCCTGCAAAGTTTTCATAGGACATGAACTATAATACCAATTATTATTCAAAAAATAAAGTATTATTGTAGAAATAATTTAATATTACACGTAAAATAAACGTACTGGAGGTTATACAAAATGAGCGATTTGACAAAGAAAGCATTAGGCGCTTCTCTAAAGAAGATTTTATTACAGAAGCCTCTCGAAAAGATTACGATTACTGACCTTACGAATGACTGCGGTGTAAACCGTCAAACATTTTATTATCACTTCCATGATATATATGATTTAATTGATTGGATTTATCTTGCGGAGGGTGAAGAAGCGATTGGAGCCCAACGCAGTTATGATAATTGGCAAGATGGACTTCTATCTGCCTTTAAGATTATTGAGAAAGAAAAATATTTTATCTTAAATACAATTCACTCCCGTTCACAGTCTCATATCATGCGTATGCTAGAAGATGCGGCTGAGTACTTACTATTAAATGTAATTCGTGAATTATCCAAGAATTATAATGTTTCAAATGAAACAATTCATTTCATAGCATCCTTCTATCGATTCAGCTTTGCTGGAGTAGTATTTGACTGGATTGAAAATGGCATGCATGAAAATCCACAAAAGATCGTTGATCGGGTAGCACTTCTAATGCAAGGTACATTCTCTGCTGCATTAGAACGTTTCGAGAAAGCCAAGAAGTAAGAAAGACCACACATGTGGTCTTTTTAAAAGTATTGATGATAAATTTCTAATGCGGATGCAGGTTCTAAACCTGCTCCTTTTTTAGATACAACTGCTCCTGCTATATCATTTGCAAACAACAAGATATCTTTCATATCCGCATGCATGCATAAGCCAGTGATTACTGCACCTACATGTGAGTCTCCTGCACCGATTGTGTCGGCAACAGTTACTTTCTTTGATGGTGCATGTATAAAGTTTGAACCATCATAGCTTGTAGAACCATTTTCACCTAAGGTGACAATTACAATATTCTCTGTTCGTGAATAGAGTTCTTGTAAACCTTCATAGATATCTGTCTTACCACTTAATCCACGTAACTCAATCTCATTCACATGTAAAATTGGTTTAAGTGCATAGATTCGATTCATAATTTCTTGAGAGATATGTGCATATCTTGGACCAGGTGCAAATACAACCTGACCATCACACGATGCTAAACAATCTACAATACGTGGACCATCCTTATCTTCAATCTCGATTCCACAAGCATAGATATATTCATAGGATGAAAGATCTAGTGAATCTGTCCATTCCTTTCGAAATGTATACTCTGCACCATGGTAAGAAAGAAATGTTCTTTCTCCACTATCCTCAACTAAGCAATAACAACAACCATTTTCTTGCGTTGTACGGATAGTGGTAATAATACCTGCTTTTTGTAATTCTGTTTCCACAAATTTTCCATATACACCTGTACCTACTGGAGAAAGAAATGTATATGGCATAGATAGTTGATGCAATATCGATACTACATTAAATGCACAACCACCAATCTGTAAAGTTTGACCGTAGATATTCGCATCCTGCGCAGATGATGGTATCGCTGGCAAGTTAATAATGATATCACAAACTGTTGAACCAATGATTAAACAGGGTTTCATATTTTATCCTCTATGCTTTCTTATAATGCATAATGCCACCAATATTCTTGGCATTTGTATAACCCATTCCTCTTAACATCATGACTGCTGCACCAGATCTTCTACCACTATGACAATACACAAATAGTGGTGTGTCTTTTGCGTAATGCATGTTATTGATCTGTTCCAAATTAGATAGTGGAATATTTACACTATCTGGAATATGTTCTTCTTCATATTCATCCACTTCTCTTACATCCAGCAGTACTGCCCCTGGTGTTTCTTTCATTATCTTTAATTCTTCATTAATGTCTGTTGTACGAAAGATATCAAACAATCCCATTTATTTTACCTCCATAAATTCTTCTGGTGTTACCATCAGTTGCTCTAAACGATATGTTCCTTGGCTAAAAGTGAACTTTGCTATCCCACCGTTTGGCATGATATGTTTCCCCTTCGCCTTCATTTGTTCAGTTAAATCCGCACGATAGATATTGAATAAATGCTTTATCATCGTCATATAGAGTGAACCATGTGCTACTAGGAGTACATTTTCTCCGTCTTTTGCACGTGCAACCACAAGTTTCAATATTCGCTTGATGCGTTCAATCACCTGTTCTTCACTTTCCCCACCGACATCACTAAAGTCAACACGTGGGTTAAAGCGTTCATATAATTCATCCATGATAGAGTCACGTACTCTAGCTTCATAGGTACCAAAGTCAATCTCTCTTAAATCACGATTTGGTATTGCACTGATATCATGCGTTTCTAAGATATATGCTGCAGTATCACGTGCTCTTTCTGCACTTGAACAGTACGCAAACGCAAAATCAATGTTATGTAATGCTTTCCCTGATAACTTCACCTGCTCAATTCCTTGTGCAGTTAGTGGGCTATCACTTCTTCCTTGCATACGGTTATAGTGATTAAACAAAGTCTCTCCATGTCTTACATAGTAGAGATGTACTGTCTTATCTTCCATCTTATATTCGAAGTTCTTTGACTCTATTGGTACTTGTTGAATCTGGTATTCCCCATCTTCATATGTAAATACCATGATTCCACCATTTGGAATCATACTGCGACCTACTTCATTACATTCTTGACGTAAAGCATCAAGATCAATGCCCAACAAGTACTTCATCATACAGATTTGATACATACCATGACCTACAAGTAAAATACGATCACCATCTTCAGATTCATCAATAATCGTACGTAACGTATTGCGGATACGAGCTTCCATCATTACTGGGGATTCACCACCCGCCGAACTATAATCCAAGCTTTCACGGCATTGACGAATCTCTTCTTCATGCGTTGTATGTCTAGCCCCTTCCAATCTTCCAAAACTCATCTCGTGTAATCCTGAAAGTAGAACTGGTTGAACCTCTCTATCTTTCGCTATGATATTCGCCGTATTCCAAGCTCGCTCACTTGGTGAAGTATAAATGTGATCAAACCAAATTTCTTTGAGTTGATCAGCAGTTTCATACGCCTGTGCAATTCCACGCTCTGTTAATGGAGAATCACAGCTTCCTTGCATACGACCTAACTGATTAAACAATGTTTCTCCATGACGAACAAGATAAAAAGTAATTTTCATGTCTGTTCTCCTAACGCATCTATACTATCATTTTCTGCTCATTATAGTAATCGAGTTATACATAATTCAAATATTATTTCATACAAAAAAGAAGGACCTACAGTCCTTCTAGTATTATAACTGGATTACTTCATTACAAAGCCAACGGCTGTTCCACGACGTACAGGTGATAAGCGTACATATGTTTCAATCTTTGGATAACTGGATACCTCATGGTATTCAATCTCATCCCACTTCAAACCTGTATTGTGTGCAGTTAAGAAGTCATCTACACCGAGTGACATCTCTGGTACAGGAACTAATGTAATTGTTGGACTATTATCATCCAAATAGTTCCAAGCAGCCATAATACCTAGTGTTTCATCTAAACTTTCATGGTACATGATGCTGAGGTAACGGCTATCTGGAGTACGTCCATGATAGTCATAAGTATTACCGATAAATAACGCACCGTTTTCATCACGATATAATACAACAACGTTTTGATACTGGTCTAATGATACTGTTTCTTTGAGTTCCATAATTAACCCCCTTGTATCAATACTATTTCATATCCTTGAGGAAAGCAACATATGCGCGATATGCTTCGTATACGTCTGCCTTGGATACTGTTTCAAATGGAGCGTGCATGTTCTGAACACAGATACCTGCATCGATAACATTCATATTCTTATTGGCAAGGATATAAGCGATTGTTCCGCCTCCACCAACATCGATCTTACCTAGTTCGCAAGTTTGGAACATAACGTTGTTATCATCCATGCACTTACGAATCTGTGCCATAAATTCAGCACTTGCGTCGTTTGAACCAGACTTACCACGGGAACCTGTATACTTGTTGAAGCAGATACCCTTACCAAAGTATGCTGCATTCTTTGGTTCATATACTTCTGGATAGTTAGGGTCATAGGCAACAGATACGTCACTTGATAACATTACACTATTTTCCATAGCGTCATGTAAGTTAATCAATGTTGCGCCACCTTGCTTATCTAATAATTTTGTAACAACGTGTTCAAAGAAGTCACTATGTGCACCTGTATTACCTACAGAGCCGATTTCTTCCTTATCTACTAAGATACACACAGATGTACGTTCTGGCTTATCAATTTCCGCAATTGCACGAAGAGATGTGTATGCACATACCTTATCATCATGGCCATAACCTAAGATCATAGAACGATCTAAACCATAATCACGTGCTTCGCCAGCAGGTACAACTTCGATTTCTGCTGAGAGGAAGTCATCTTCTTCAATATCATATTGTTCCTTCAAAAGGTCTAAAAGATATGCCTTAACTGGATCCTTTTCAACATCCTTCTTAGGAATAGAACCTACTAATAGGTCTAGCTTTTCACCTTCTACTACAGTCGCAGCTGGTTTCTGTAATTGTTGAGCAGCTAAGTGAATCAATAAGTCTGATACACCTACAACTGGATCACCTGGCTTATCACCAATATTGATTTCAACTGTTGTACCATCCTTCTTACATACAACACCAATAAGGGCCATTGCACGTGCTACCCATTGATACTTCTTGATACCACCATAGTAGTGTGTATCCATTAATACTAAGCCATCCTTTTCATAGATTGGCTTTTGCTTAAGGTCCATACGAGGTGAGTCGATATGTGCACCTAAGATATTCATACCTTCTGTTAATGGCTTTTTACCCATTACAAATAAGATAATGTTCTTACCCTTATTTACAGCATAATAACGATCACCAACCTTTAGCTTCTTCGCCTTTTCAATTGGCTTAAAACCATGCGCTTCCGCAAACGCAACAGAGTTAGTCACAAATGTGCGCTCTGTCTTGGAGTTGCTTAAGAACACACGATAGTCTTCGTTAAATGCGTGTAGTTTCTTTAACTCTGTTTTATTGAGCTTTTCCCAAACTGTGTTTCCCATTTTTATTCTCCTTTAATCTGATACTTATCAAAGACATGTAACATCTTTTTCTCACCGGTTATACGAACAATCAGCCCATCATCGTGATACTTTAAGATATCCATATCTAAGATTGCTTTATATGTATCGAACATGCTTATTTTATCATAGCCTAGTTTACATACAATGCTTTCTTCTGCTGGATAAATCGTTTCGATGATTTCTTCCAGTAATCTATCTAAACCTTCTTTGGTATAACAAGAGATGGTTAGTCCATCTACTCTTTCAGAATGTGCGAGTTTATCTACCTTATTGAACACATGAATCTGTGGTATATCATCCGCATGAATCTCTTTTAATGTTTCTTGGGTGATAGTACTCTTTTCTTGCCAACTAGGATCAGCCACGTCAATCACGTGGATTAATAAATCCGCCTCTCTTGCGGCATCCAAGGTACTCTTGAACGCTTCAATGAGTCCATGTGGTAAGTCCGATACAAAACCAACCGTATCATACAACAAGAATTTCTTATGCTTACTTTGGACCATACGAACACTGGTATCCAATGTTGCAAACAACATATCTTGTTCTAAAACTTCTTGGCCACCAGACTCTTGCATCGAAAGTATTGCGTTCATTAAGGAACTCTTACCGGCATTGGTATAACCAACTAAGGCAACACGTTTCAATAATGTCTTTTGACGTCTTCGCTCATCCTGATAACGACGTATCTCTATTTTTCGTAGTTCTTCTTTTAAGTCACTGATTTTCTTTTGGTATCTTGCGGCGATGATGGATGATCGCATCTCACCAGCACCACGGTTTGTGACTGCACCACCACGTGAACGTTCGTTATCATTATCCGCATGTAGTACACGTGGTAAATCATACTGTAAACGTGCCACTTCTGTCTGCAATTTTGCCTGACGACTACGTGCACGCTTAGAAAAAATATCTAAAATGAGCGCAGTACGATCAATCACATTCACTCCACAATATGCAGAGATACGATCACTAACCTGTATCTTTAAGGGATTATAGAAGATGATGCCATCGGCACCCAGTTCTTCGCACATCGCTTTTAAAGTCTCTAATTTCCCTGTACGGAATGCTGTATGGGGATCCATACTTTTTGATTGTTGTGTAATCGTTCCAAGCACTTCTAGATTACAAGCTTTACAGAGTGCTTCACATTCCTGCATCGCACTTGTAAAGGTACTACTATTCGCTTGTAAACAAACACCTGCAAGAATGATTCTTCTCATATATCTTTCTTTTTATTCGCTTTCTAGTTGTAAATAATAATAGCTAACTGCTAACCACTGATTGTGTTTATATCCAATGTCTTCAAACGTTGCCTTTTTGATAAAGCCAAATCTTTCATGTAGTTTTTCGCTTGCGATATTCCCCGCTGTTACAAGCGATACGATATTCTTATATCCAAACTTTCTAGCAATCTCTATCATCTCGTTCATCAAGATTTTACCGTAACCATGATGGCATGCATTAGGGTCTAAGTAGATTGCTAAATCAACTGTACATGCATACGCTTGTCGACTATTAAAGTCAGAATAATATGCATATCCAACCGGTTTACCATCCTCTTCTAAAATAATCCATGGATATTTTTCTGTGATGAAAGCAACTCGTTGTTTAAATTCATCTAATGTTAATTCTTCTGTTTCAAATGTTGCAGTACTATTTCTGATATACCAGTTATACCAATTTAGAATAACTGGTATATCTTTTTCTTCAATTTTTCTAATCATTAGAGTATACCGTGTTACCATCCATCACTGTTAACATTACCTTTGTTTGATGGATGTCAGAAACAGGTATCGTACGAATATCCTTTTCTAGTACAACGAAGTCTGCGTAATATCCTTCTTGGATAGCACCGATACAATGATCCATGAATAACATCTTGGCACCATTTGTTGTAAAGGAAGCAATCGCTTCATCAACTGTTAGACATTCTTCTTCATTCATGCATGCATCATAAGAGATTGATTTTCTTGTGACTGCACATTCAATTCCCTTTAATACATCTGGCATTTCTACTGGTGCATCTGAACCATTTGATACGAGTGTTCCTTTAAATAGCGTTTTATATGGATAGGAAGTCCTTGCAAGTTCCTTACCAACTCTAGCTTTTAAAATTTGTGCATCATAATCAATAAAAATTGATTGGAAATAACATGCCAATTTCTGTTCAAGTACTTGCTTGATTTGATCAGGTCTCATAATCTGACAATGTACGATACCATGGTGTAAAGGATTGCCTTCTAATACAGTATCTTTATATACATGCAGTACATTATCTAATGCCGCATCTCCAATCGCATGTGCGATAGTTGGCATATTGAACTGATTTGCTAGACGCACATAGGTTTCGATGACATCTTCTTCCAAGGATGCGATTCCCTTCGTTGTCGGATCATCCGCATATGCATTCTTCATAAAGGCAGTTCTAGCACCCAATGAACCATCTGTAATTAACTTTAGTGGGCCAATACGGAAATAGTCATCACCTACATCAAAGGTATAACCATCATCCAAGAACTTTGAAAATTCCTTTGGATTATTGAACTCGCATTGTTCATTGACACGCACCGTCATATCTTGTTTAAATGCCAAAGATTCAAAGGCTCTTAGCACTGGTTTATAGTCATGTGTAACTGCCAAGAAATCATCGCTACCGACCGTCGTAACCCCAAACTTATTTGCGTAACTTGCACCGATATGAATGTATTCTTTAATCTTTTCTTCGTCTGGTTGTGGGTATGCATTATGAATAGTATTTAATGCATTCTCTTCTACAAAACCATTCTCATAGTTGATGTTTCCACCTTCTATCTTTGTATGTTCTGTAATACCAGCAGCTTTTAAAGCAGCTGTATTGGCAGATAAAACATGACCACACGCACGTGTTAAGGCAATTGGAACTTCTGCACTTATTTCATCTAGCATCTTTCTTGTTGGCTTTTGGTGATCCGGGAATGATTCTTCATTATATCCACGACCAATAATCCACTCTCCTGCTTTTGTTGTCACAAGTTTTTCTTTTACCTTCGCAACAACTTCTTCATTTGAACGACAATCATCCAATACAACATTGGATAAGTACATACCAAGTTCTGCTAGATGCATATGAGTATCCACAAAACCAGGTACAACGAACATACCCTTTAAGTCAACGATCTCAGCACCTTCTTTACAGAGTAATTCCTCAATCTCTTGATTCGTTCCTACTTTAATAATATATTCATCACTCGTCGCAAAAGCAGTTGCTGGATTTTGCCAAATATTACAATTAATATAACCTTTTTTCATATGTGATGATCTCCGTTTCTTCTTAAAGATTATACTATCAACCACTCATTCCTTCATAGGAAATAACTAAAAATCACCACACTTTCGCATGGTGATTTCATTTATTCCGTACGTAACGCTTCTACAGGATCTTTCTTCGCTGCACTACGTGAAGGAATGAGCCCTCCAATTACAGTAATGACGATACTAATTAAAACTAAGATTCCTGCCGATTCAAGTGGTAATACTGCATTTAAATCTTCAATCTTGGATACTGTTTGGATGATATTATTAATCGGAATTAATAGTAGCAGTGTAATACCGATACCAAGAATACCGGAGAAGATACCGATGATAAATGTTTCTGCATTAAATAGTTGTGAAATGTTCTTCTTAGAAGCACCCAGTGCACGAAGAATACCAATTTCCTTCGTTCTTTCCATTACAGAAATATATGTAATGATACCAATCATAATAGATGAAGCAATCAGAGATACTGCCACAAACGCAATCAGTACATATGAGATACCATTGATGATAGTCGTTAAGGATGACGTCATTAAGGCAACATAGTCTGTATAGGAAATCTTTGAATCTTTATCAACAGTATTGTTGTAATTTTCAATTGCTTTCCCTATCGCATCTTTATTTTCAAAACTATCTGCGTAAATACTAATACTAGATGGCGAATCATAACTCACCGCCCCAAATAATGCGAGATTTTTCTCTAACGATTTACCACCAATATAATCATTGTAAATCGTCAGAAGAGTTGTCGTATTTGGACTATCATTTAGATAGTTTTCTAGCATATTTGCCATACTCATTTCTGGACTTATCGATAATTTAGATAAAGCACTGATATCAAAATCATTTGTGTTATCTTCTTGGCTTTGACTATTCCCATCGTAATACATAATCAATTGATACATATTTGCCTTTTCTTCATTACTGAGATTTAATAGGTAATCTTTAGTATCTTGTATCTTCTCTTCATCAGTTGCAGCACGAAAGCGTACTCCATTTAGTATATTAATTTCTGGAGTATTCTTTTGCGCTTGTACAATAATCGACTGATTTGCACGGTCTATCACATGATTGGTTAATAGATTCGTATATGCGACAACAGTATTGATAGTCGCATTTTTCGCATCTTTCTTAGGGCGAATAATACCTGTTACCTTTAAAGGAATCGCTTTATTCATCAATCCAACCGCATCATATTCTGGATTTTTAATTTGGCGATAGCTACCATTCTCATTTTTTACATAGTTTTCACTTGATGGCACAAGATAGAATGTCTTCTGTAGCATATCTTCATAGCTGAGTGTAAAGTCATCTCCATCTTGTTTACTTGCAAGTTTATTTTTAGCAGTTATAAATTGTTCCTTGGTGATAAAACCAAGTTGATACATGGATTGTACTGGGATACTGTTATTCTCATTTAGTACCATTACAACTTCGTTATAGGCAGTTGGCCAGGTCCCAGCCACCATATCATAACTATCTGTTACAACAGATGAAATAGGTTGTCCACTTGTACCAGCAACCATTTCTGAGAAGTTCTTCGCCGATTGATTACTTACAGCCATATTTGCAAAGTTAAACATACGAGGACGATTTGAACTTCCGTTTCCTCCATCTAGTTCAATGTTTGTATCGATGAGTTGTTGATTTGGATTTTGTACATATACATCAAAGTTAACGTTATAACTATAGATAATTCCATTTTCACCTACATATTGGTGAATCTCAGAAGTTGGATCATCAAGATACTTTTTAAATTCTGCTAAATTATTTTGAATCAGATTATTTGTGATGGCATCACTTTGTTTCAGTGATTGATAGTCTGTATGGACTTTTCCATCATCTTCTTTGGTTTCTTTTTGGGAAGATAAACCCATCATCTGTCCACGCAACTGCATAATTGAAGTTGCATCAACTGTCTGTGAAGAAATCGTTATTGGATAGGAAGTCATCGTTTCCTTCTGTACACATGTGATGTACTGATTCATTCCTGTTGATAAGGCTAAGATCAAAGCAATACCAATAATACCGATACTACCTGCAAAGGAAGTTAGAATTGTTCTTCCAATTTTTGTTTGAAGATTAGCAAAAGATAAGCCCAAAGATGTCCAAAATGACATTGATATACGCTTCGGATTCTTTGCGAGTTTTTCTTCGATACTTCCTTCTGGTATGTCATATGGATTTGTATCACTGATAATTTGTCCATCTTTTAAGTTAACGATACGTGTTGAATACGCTTCTGCAAGTTCAGGATTATGTGTAACCATGATAACAAGCTTCTCTTCTGCAATCTGCTTTAAAAGATTCATAATTTGAATACTTGTCTCTGTATCAAGTGCCCCTGTTGGTTCATCCGCAAGTAATATATCTGGATTATTGATTAAAGCACGCGCAATTGCAACACGCTGCATTTGTCCACCCGATAATTGATTTGGCTTTTTATGGACATGATCCTTGAGTCCGACTTTTTCTAGCACTTCCGTCGCACGTCTTTTTCTTTCTTTACGTGAAACGCCAGAAAGAGTTAATGCCATCTCAACATTAGAAAGTACATTCTGATGGGGAATCAGATTATAACTTTGAAATACAAATCCAATTGAAGTATTACGGTACGCATCCCAATCAACATCTCTATACTTCTTTGTAGATACACCATTAATGACTAAATCACCACTATCATAACGGTCTAATCCACCAATAATATTTAACATCGTTGTCTTACCAGAACCGGATTGTCCTAAGATTGACACGAATTCATTTTCCCTAAAATTTAAAGAGACACCCTTTAAGGCAACTTGTGTAAGTTCTCCTACCGTGTAACTCTTTACAATGTTCTTCAGTTGTAACATGTAAGAAACCCCCTGATACAAATTAAGAATAACATACTATAATTTACGTTTTATAAAGTCTTTTTTAAGATGAAAAAAAGCAGATTTTCATCTGCTTTTTAGACATTCTTATAAAGTCTGCTTAACAACAGATTCGAGTTCTTCTCTTGGCATGAAACCTAAAGAAGAAGCTACCTTCTCGCCATTCTTGAAGCCAATCATTGTAGGAATGGACATAATTCCATACTGTTGAGCAATCTCAGGATTGTCGTCAACATTTACCTTTACAAACTTAATGTCTGTATAGTCCTTAGAAATTTCTTCAAGAACTGGTCCTACCATCTTACATGGTCCACACCAGTCAGCGTAAAAGTCTACAAATACTGATTTGTTATCAGCTAATACTTTGTCATATTCTGCTTTATTCTTAATAATATCCATTTTTGAATACCTCCGTGAACATATTATTACATAAATATATTTGATACAAAAGAATTATGCTCTATTTAATTTTTGCGGCAGCTTCTTCATCTAGAATAACAGTTACATCTGGGTGATCCTGTAAAATACTTGCTGGACATTCTGTTGTCTTAGGACCCTTAATCATACCGTATACTGCATCAGCCTTATTTGCGCCTGTAGCGATTAAAATAATCTTCTTCGCACGCATAATTGTGCCTAAACCTTGTGTAATTGCAAGTGTTGGAACTTGTTCAATATCACCACCGAAGAAGCGAGCATTGTCCTTACGTGTTTGTTCTGTTAGTTCCATTGTATGTGTCAAACTGTCAAAGGCAGCACCTGGTTCATTGAAAGCGATATGTCCATCAGAACCAATACCAAGAATTTGTACATCTACAACATACTTTGCCATTTCACTTTCGTAACGTACGCATTCAGCTTCAGGATCAGCTGCTTCACCATTAGGAATATGAATATTCTCTTCAGGAACATCAATCTCATTGAAGAGATTATCATGCATGAATGTGTAGTAACTCTGTTCGTGGTTACGTGGTAGACCGACATATTCATCTAGGTTGAATGTAATAGCATTCTTATAAGATGTACCATTTGTCTTATGGTCTGCAATCATCTTCTTATACAAACCAACTGGTGTAGAACCTGTAGCCAATCCTAATACTGGATTTTCCTTCTCTACAACCTGACGCATAATCTTGAATGCTTCTTCACTTACTTGGTCGTAGGAATCTGCGATAACAATTTTTAACATTTTTCTTTCTCCTTCTTTTTAGAATAGTGTTATTGAATACGCTGTTTGCCAGCTATCATTTACATCTAACAAAATTGTTCCTTCACGTTTTTCAAACGGAACTTCATTCTTTTCAAAATCTGTATGAGAGTACCATGGTTCAATACATATAAATGGTGCATATGGTGACCAATATGCTAGCCATGGATAACCCTGATATTCCACCTGTACACCATGTGTACCGTCTGTTAATTTCGTGCATGTACTACGTGGGTTTTGGATAATGATTGTTTTCTTTAAAGCATCTTTGTCCAAAACAATCACATCTACTTCTTGATCATCCACTACTTCCTTTTGATTTAACTCTAAGTGGTACATATCAAATGCTTTCCCTTCTTCGAGTGGACAATTGAAAGCTGGATGTAAACCAAAGTTAAATGGCATTGTGCAATCATCTCTATTTTCGATACGATATGCGATATCTAACTTCTTAGCTTCTAAAGTATATGTAACTTCAAGTCGGAAGCGAAATGGATATTGTGCTAGTGTTTCTTCACTATCACAAAGTTCCATAACGATTTGAGTATCAGTATGCTTGATACATTTAAATTCACTATTTCTAGCAAAGCCATGGTTTCCAGTACGGTACTCTTTACCTTGAATATGTAGAATACCATCCCAAGTCTTCCCAACTATTGGAAATAAGATTGGATTTCTTCCAGCCCAATAAGTCTTATCACCTTGCCACATTGCCTCGATATTCGTTTCACAATCAAAGAAACTATGTATTTCAGCTGCATGTTCATCAATTGTTACTGACACAAATGAATTTTGAATTGTATACGTTGACATATATTCCCCCAACTCATTGGTTTTATTATAGCACTTTGAAAGATTTATAAATTTCAATCCTTCCACAAAATTTATAAATTCATATTTTTTTCATGAATTTGACCATATAATTGGACTTTTTTCACAGTTAGCGTGATAATTTTAATGTTCAAGGAGGAAATTACTATGTCATTTATAGGCGGAATCAAAGAAAGAGCTAAAAAAAATATAAAAACAATTGTATTACCAGAATCAGAAGATGAAAGAACACTTCGTGCTACTGCTAAAATCTTAGAAGAAAAAACAGCGAACATTATCTTAATCGGTGATGAAGCAACTGTAAAAGCAGATGCAGAGAAATATGGCGTTAACATTGATGGTGCAACAATCATCAACCCAGAAACTTCTGACAAGTTAGAAGAATATGTAAACACATTATATGAATTACGTAAGGCTAAGGGTATGACTCCTGAAGCTGCTCGTGAAGCATTATTAAGCGATCGCACAACATTCGGTGTCATGGTATTAAAGACTGGTGGAGCTGATGGTCTTGTATCAGGAGCTTGCCACTCTACAGCAAATACATTACGTCCAGCATTACAAATTTTACGTACAGCACCAGGTGCAAAATTAGTTTCAGGCTTCTTCATCATGGACGTTCCAAATTGCGAATTTGGTTATAATGGAACATTTGCATTTGCAGACTGTGGTCTAAACCAAGATCCAGACAGTGAAAGCTTAGCAGCTATCGCTAACGATACAGCAAATACATTTAGAACACTTGTAGGAGCTGAACCAAAGGTTGCTTTCCTTTCCCACTCTACAAAGGGAAGCGCAAAACATGCATTAGTAGATAAGGTTGTAAATGCGGTTGAAATTGCTCACCAACAATATCCAGATTTAGTATGTGATGGCGAATTACAGTTAGATGCAGCTATCGTTCCAGAAGTTGCCGCAACTAAGGCTCCAGGTTCCCCTGTTGCAGGTCAAGCCAACGTATTAATTTTCCCTAACCTTGATGGCGGTAACGTTGGTTACAAGTTAGTACAGCGTTTAGCTAAGGCTGAAGCGTATGGTCCAATGTTACAAGGTATCGCTAAGCCAGTAAACGATTTATCCCGTGGATGTTCTTGGGAAGATATCGTTGGTGTAGTAGCCTTAACAGCTGTACAAGCACAAAACGCTAAATAATAATTAAGTGTATGCTTGCATACATATAAAAACAAGAGATATCTGTACGGATATCTCTTTTATTGTATATAATTTATTTCTTATCCCAAGGAAGTAAGTTATCTCCCTTTACAAGATATGCATTCGTAGCGATTCTTGCAAGTGGTGTATCTGAGTAAGAATCAGAATAGAAGTTTTCAATCGTTGTATTGTTGAATACTTCACGATAACGACGCACCTTCTCTTCCCCATGGCAATTTAGTCCATTATACTCACCTGTATGCATATCAACTACACTTGCCATGCATGTTTTTATGCCAACCTTCTTACAGAAAGATTGAATTAAGAATTCTGGAGAAGCAGAAATAACTACATCATCTTCTTTCTGTGTATCTTTATACCACTGCTTTACATGGTCTAAGTGGCTGCTCGTATAGTCTTCTACTACTTTTTCCATATCTTCTACATAGCGAAACATTCGATATAGATTTGATTTGAAAGTTAGTTTAGGCACAATGTGTAGTACATATAAAAGTCCAAACCAAACTGTATGTGGTAAATTGATTAAAGTTTTAGGGCGATGTAGCCATAGATATTTCACGAAACCCACAGTAGAATCACCACGGTAGATTGTATCATCCCAATCGTAAACGTTCATTGTAATCTCCATTCTGATTTCTTTTACAAGATAAGATATCTTTCCACAAATTGCAAGTCCCTAAAAAAGATAGCCTAAGCTATCTTTTAATATTGTTCCATTGCTGGAGGTACAGGTAGTTCTTTTTCTGGAAGCTGTGCAATCGCTGCCTCTGTTGTAATAAAGAGGCCAGAGATACTTGCAGCATTTAATAATGCGGAACGAGTTACCTTCGTAGGATCGATGATACCTGCATCATACATATCAACCCATTCACCAGTTTTCGCATTGAAACCATAGTTTTCTTTCGCTGCTAACTGTTGTTCATAGATTTCATTACCATCAAAACCAGCATTTTCAGCTATCTGCATGATTGGCATCTTAAGTGCATCTAATACAACATTGATACCACGCTGTACATCCACTATATCTGACTTTAATGTAATGCGTACATCTTTATAGGCTTGTACTAAGGCAAGTCCACCACCAGTGACAACACCCTCTTCAACCGCAGCCTTAGTTGCATTCAGCGCATCTTCGATGCGTAACTTCTTTTCCTTGAGTTCTGTTTCTGTTGTTGCGCCAACCTTAATTAAGGCAACACCGTTTGTAAGTTTACCTAGTCTTTCTGCTAGTCTCTTCTTATCATAATCAGACTTTGCATTTTCGATTGTTGCTTTAATTTCAGCAGCACGTTTAGCAACTTCAGCACTATCACCTGCACCATCGATAATTGTTGTCTTATCTTTACTTACTACTACTTTCTTAGCAGAACCTAAATCATTCATTGTCATATCTGCTAAGTTCATATTTAAATCTTTTGCAAAGAAGTTAGCACCTGTTAGAACTGCAATATCTGCTAATTGATTCTTTGCGTCATCACCAAAGCCAGGTGCCTTTGTCGCTACAACATTGAATGTACCGCGTAACTTATTGATGATTAATGTACTCATTACTTCATTGTCATAATCATCTGCGATAAGAAGTAATGGTTTATTGATTTTTACAACCTCTTCTAATACAGGTAAGATTTCTTGGATTGTATTGATCTTTTGATCTGTTACCAAGATATATGGATTATCCATGGATACTTCCATCTTGTCTCTATCACTTACCATGTAAGGAGAAACATAACCCTTGTCATACTGCATACCTTCTGTCATCTCTAAGATTGTTTCGAAGGAGCGTGACTCATCCACATTGATAACACCATCATTACCAACCTTTGCCATCGCTTCTGCAATAATCTTACCAATCTCTTCAGAACCTGATGAAATTGTTGCGATATTTTTAACATCATCATTGGTTGTAACTTGGTGAGAGTTCTTTAATAAGGCATCTGCCACAACATGTGCTGCCTTTTCAATACCCTCGCGCATAAGTACTGGGTTTGCACCCTTTTCCACTGCCTTAAGACCAGCTGTAATCATTGACTGGGTTAGGATCGTTGCAGTTGTAGTACCATCACCTGCTAGTTCATTTGTATTATTGGCTGCTTCATAAACTAACTTAGCACCCATGTTTTCAAACTTATCTTCAAGTTCTACTTCCTTAGCAATTGTGACACCATCATTTGTAATTACTGGAGAACCAAATGACTTCTCTAAAACAACATTTCTGCCCTTTGGACCTAAAGTTACCTTTACTGCATCTGCTAATTTATTAACACCATCCAACATCAGTTGGCGTGCATCTTTACCATATTTTAATTCTTTTGCCATGATAATCCCTTCTTTCTATCTTATTCCACAATCGCAAGAATATTCTCTGCTTCAATTAAGAGATATTCTTTTTGATTTTCTTTTATTTCTGTTCCGGAATACTTCTTATATACAACCTTTTGACCAACCTGTAATTCTAGTGGAACAAGTGTTCCGTTTTCCATCTTACCTGGTCCTACAGCGACAACAATACCCTTTCCTGGTTCTTCTTTTGGCTGTTCTGTCAAAATAATACCGCTCTTTGTTTTCTCTTCTTCTTTCGCTTTTTCTAAGACTACATAATCACGTAATGGTTTTAACATGTTTATTCCTCCTTTTAGCACTCTAATATATATAGTGCTAACACAGTTTATCTTAGCACTTTCTATCACACTGTCAATAAGAGTGATGATGTTAAAACTTTTCTAGTATAATAGGTACGGAGAATACATTATGGAAAAGTTGAGTTTGTTATTGTTTTCAAATAGTGAGTTTCTAATTCTATTGTGCTTTATATTTGTAATACTTGGAATTGGCTATTTTTTATATCGTTTAGAGTACTTTAAAATAGATAAACATCGTAGTATTTTATCACTTGTTTTAATGATGATAATTTACGCGATCATTTCATTTTGGAAGCTTGGTTCAAATCGTTTCCCAACTACTACTTGGCAACCTACCGCCGAGAAACAACAAATCACATTTGACTTTGGAAATAGTGAAAAATTTGATGCAATCTATACAATCTATGGGGAAGGTGATACAAATTCCAACCCTTCTGCATATCAAATTGGAACCAATCAAATTCAAATCTATGCCTCGAATGATTTAAAAGATTGGACACATATTGCAAGTTTAAATCAGGGAAATATTTATACTTACGCGATTGAACAAGGCAATTGGCAATATCGTTATATCAAACTCATCAATATCAACAACAATAGTTCATTAACGGAAATTGGTTTCCGTAATGAAGATCATACTGGATTTTTACCAATTTCTATCTTGCGAGATAAGCAGAAAGATGGACCATATCCTGGTAGCTTACTCATTGATGAACAAGATAAATTAGTAATATCCCCTACCTATTATGACCAAGCGTACTTTGATGAAATTTATCACGTACGTAATGCTTGGGAAATCGCAAACGGGCAGTATATGTACGCGAGTGTTCATCCACTTCTTGGCACCAATATCATTGCCCTATCAATTCATTTATTTGGTATGAACCCACTTGCTTGGCGCTTGCCAGGAGCTATCGCTGGCGTATTAATGCTACCGGTATTATATGGAATCTTAAAATTATTATTAAAGCGAGATGATTTATCTTTGATTGGTTCATTCTTATTAGCAGCAGATTTCATGCATATCACTACATCTCGTATCGCTACACTAGAACCATTTAGTATTCTATTCATATTATCTTCATTCTATTGGATGTTAAAGTACTGCATGTCTAGTTTTTATACCCAACCAATGCAAAAAGGGATTCTGTATCTACTTACATCTGGTATCTTCATGGGTTTATCAATTGCGGCGAAGTGGACGGGATGCTATGCAGCCGTAGGACTATCAGTGATGTTATTTACAAACTGGATACAGCGTTATCTTGAATATAAGAAGGATAAAAAGGGACATCAACAATTCTTTCAAATACTGTTGAAGACAATGTTACTGTGTGTAGTATTCTTCATTATTCTTCCAATTACAATTTATTGTATTTCTTATATTCCAGATCAAATTTTTCGCAATGAACCATGGTCTATCGCCAACGTTTGGAAACAAGCTCAACAAATGTATTTCTATCACGTCAATTTAAACGCAACACACCCATATCAAAGTACTTGGTTTCAATGGGTATTTGATCTACGTCCAATGTGGTACTATGTTGGAACTGTAGGTAATGTATTTCATACAATTTCTTGTTTCTCAAACCCACTACTAACATGGGCAGGTGTTCCAGCAATTCTCTATACAACATACTGTGCACTATTTAAGAAAGATACGGTAGCTTGGTATATTGTGGTTGGTTATTTTAGCGGTCTATTGCCATGGATTATCTACGTTCATCGTATCGTATTTGCATATCACTTCTATCCAACATCACTATTTACCATTATTGCGATTGTTTTCTGCATCTATCATCTTCAAGAGCGTAAATATCATATTGTAGTATCAGTATATCTAGCATTCTATGTAATGTTGTTTATCTTATTTTTGCCAGTAATAACTGGATTTGGTACGACTGTACAATTCGCTAAGTTTCTAGCATGGCTACCAGGATGGTATTTTGGATGAGAAAATATCGTAAGTTATTGCTTGATATCGCAATCATCCTGGCATTTACTGTGTTACTAATGTTTCCATATCTAACAAAGAGTTTTCTAGCAATTGAACATGATACCTTCTTCCATGTATCACGTATTGAACAATACGCAAGAGCACTTCAACACGGGCAGGTGCTTCCCGCTATCTATCCTTATGAAAATGGAGGATTTGGTTATGGAAGCCCACTCTTTTACTCCGATATATTCTTATTTTTACCAGCAATTTTACATAACTTGGGACTCGTATTGGTTGATAGCTATAAGCTTACTGTATTTCTTGCAAGTTTCTTTTCTGGAATTACAATGTACATGCTTGCAAGTAAGTTTACTCAGAAGTCATCACTTCGATTACTTGCAGTCGCTGCGTATCTCTTCAGCAACTATCACATCACAGATATCTATGTACGTGGTGCACTTGGTGAAGTATTTGCTCTTGTCGGTACTCCACTCATCCTGTCGGGTCTGTATGAAATCTTTGAATCCAACCAAAAGTATTCATCAAGTTATCTAATCGGTTTAGTAATTACTGTACTATCACATAATCTAAGTTTCTTATTATGTTTTATACTGATCATTATTGTATGTATCATATATCTACCGAAGTGCTCATTTGATAGATATAAAATATTAGTAAGTGAAAGTATGCTGGCATGTTTATTCACTGCTTTCTATACCTTCCCGATGATAGAACAACTAAAATCGCAACAGTTCTATCTCAATTACTATGCATCTAGTTCCGCATTAGAAAATCATGCAATGTCATTCTGGCAATTCTTTGCCAACCAAACTGTATTTGGTTTATCTGGCAATCAATATAATGCAAGTAATGCAATGGTCGTTAACATTGGTTTATTTTTGAGTATTGCACCTATCAGTTATCTCTTTCTAAATCAGAAAGAGAAACATACATTCCTAACTATCCTGTTAGTAATTGGATGGATTTGTATGTTATTACCTGCAAAGATATTCCCTTGGAAGTACATGTCATTTGCTAGAGTATTACAGTTTCCATGGCGATTAAATATGCTGGCATTACCACTATTATGTATTCCTTCTGTAATAGGTATCGAAAAGTTTACACACAAACTAAAATATTTACCTATCTGCTTAGTATTGTTATTAAGTTTAGAAGGAATCTTTCATCTCTATCCTGCAACGAAGCGTACGTTTATCATGCCACACAATACCACATGGCAAGAAGTAACTGATGGTAAACTCATTGATCCATACTATTCTGCACAATACATGCGTGTAGAACTTGCTGGAGGTGATTATTTACCTTATAACTCTCCTGATTTCCGTAGTTATACTAAGACAATTCAAACTACATCAGGTGAAACAATTACAACTGGTGAATGGATAGACTATGGTAGCTACCGCTTTACAATTACCGATCCACAAACTGTTGTACTACCGATTACCTACTACAAAGGTTATATCGTTCGTAATATTGATTCTACAGAGATTCTAGAATCATCATTAAGCCACAATGGTCTTGTCAGTGTTTCAATACCATCTGCTGGTACGTATGTCTGTCTGTACCAAAATACCCTCATACGTATGATATCTATATGGATTTCTGTTCTTACCTGCATGATAAGTATTGGCTACATCATTTATCGTAAACGAAAAAAGGATATTTAATAACAATATCCTTTTCGTTTATTTAGATTTGGTACCACTTGATTTCGTTAGCTTCTAAGTGTAATGAGAAAGATGTTCCATCTCCACGGTAGATAACAGTATCTTGTGGTTCATATGTGTTGTTTACAACACAATAGCTTTGTGTAGAAGGATATACATTTACATCAACGTTATAGTTTTCAGAATACCACTTCTTCATGTCATCTTCACGATGACAACTGTAGTAGATTGCACGATAGAGAAGTCTTGCATTTTCGAAACTGAATGGTAAACCATTCATGTATACTGCTCTACCCTTACCATATTCATTAACCGCTAACTTCACACTGAGGTCTTCTTGCTTGATAACCTTTGTACCTGGTAGTGCATAAACGCTATTTACGTTTTCGCCCCAGTCTTCATGTTCTAACTGTTCTGTAATGAAGTGATCATGACATTCCCAGTTGTACTTGTCTGTATGAAGTGTGAAGTCTAGTTCTTTATCAACACCTAATACATCATACAGTGTGAAGAACTTACCATTTCTTGCACAAGCTGTAGGTTCACCAATACCGATGAAGCCTCCTCCATTATCTACATAACGACGCAGGATTGTAATAATCTTTTCATCGAATTCTTCACCACCACTAAAGCTTGTGTAACTACTACCGTAGTTTAGTACTACATCAATATCGTTTAAGATATCTGGATTTTCACGTAGTTCTTCAAAACTGATGAACTTCACATCAAATGGGAAACCACTAAGTGATTCAAGAACACCTGTGTAGGAGTAGATTTGCTTGTAGCGAATTGCGTGATGCACAAGATGTGCACCCCAACGACGAAGCTCGCCATAGCTATTCAATACACCAACCTTGAGTAGGTTATGTGGTGTTTGTTTTCCTACATGTTCATAGAGTTCTCTAAATTCATCGCATACTTCAGAAACATACTCGATAAACTCTGGGAACTTTAATGCAAGTTTCAAGTATCCACCATAGCCGATACGATCAACTGGTGAACGTAAAATTGCACGACGTGCTGTTACCCAGTTTACTTTCGCTTCTTGTAATGGATCTCCACCTTCATGGAATGTATCTGGGAAGAAGTATGGTAAGAATCTACCTTCTGTATACTTCACACCCTTGATATCTGAAATCAAGCGTAATGTAGAACCTGAACCAACACTACCTACAACAGCATCCAATCCAATTTCTGAGAAGTACTTACCATATGGTTCTGTACCAATCCAATGGTCTCCCAAGAACATCATCGCTTCTTTACCATAGGAATGACAGATATCTACGAGCACCTTTGCAAGCTTGCACACTTCTCGTTGTTGGAAGTCGATAAAGTCTTTATATTCCTTGGAAGGAACGCAGAACTGACTGTTATGGAAGCCTTTATTAATAATAAATTCTGGACGGAACTGATAGCCAACTTCCTTTTCGAACTGTTCCAAAATATATGGTGATACAGATGCACTATATCCATACCAGTCAACGAACTTTTCACGAGCGAACTCATCAAACTGTAATGTGAACTGATGGAAGAATGTTGTAAAGCGTACAACATTTACATCTTCTCTTTCTTTACAGAACTTATGTAACTTCTCAATGACATGTTTCTGTGTTTCTGGTAAACGTACATCTAATGTCATCTGATGTTCTTCATCTACCCAATCATTTGTTAAGAAGTTATACATGTGAACTGGATCCCACACAATAAATGCTAAAAAGCTGACTGTGTATGCATGATAAGGAATCGCTTCCTCAATGACTACATCACCATTTTCTTCATCGAAATACCAGTTTGAAACAACAGTATCTGTTGTACGATCAATGACTTCCCACCAACGGTGAATATCATTTGTTGGGTTTACTTTGAATTGATCTTTGTAAAAATGTTCCATAATTTTGATGCGTAAGCATGTATCTTTTGCAGTAACAAAGTCACTCATCAAATACATCTGTTGCATCTCATCAGGATGTTCTTTTGCCCACGCATTATCTTTGCGTGTTGTGTAATATGTAGCGTATTGCTTAATATCCATCTTTCGTAACGCTTCAGGCATATCTGTGCCATCGCAATCACGAATTGCATCAGCCTTCCACTTCTTGATGATTTCGATTGTATCCTCAATCACATCAATATCGGTTGGAACTGTAACTCTTCCTGTACTCATACTTAATTAATCTCCCTTAAACGATACGGTTTTCTGTCTCTGGATCAAAGAAGTGTACCTTCTCCAAATCCATTGCCAGTCTAAAGGATGCACAATCTGAAAGGTCATAGCGTGCATTCACTCTTGCCTGTAACTTCTGTCCTGCAATCTTTCCATGTAGGATAAATTCATTACCTAACAGTTCACTTACATCAATCGCAAAGTCAAACACAGCACTTGGATATGTTTCATTTACAATTTCCTCTGCGTGTAAATCTTCTGGACGAATACCCATCACAATTTCTTTACCTTCATATGCTTGCATGTCTTTTGTAAACTGTTCCGGTAGTTCAATATGCATATCACCAATGGTGAATTTTCCACCAGCGTATGTTCCCTTTAGGAAGTTGGTGGCTGGAGAACCAATGAATCCTGCTACAAACATGTTTACTGGATTCTGATAGATTTCCTTTGGTGTGCCAATCTGTTGGATGTATCCATCTTTCATGATGACAATACGGCTAGCCATTGTCATCGCTTCTGTTTGGTCGTGTGTTACATAGATTGTTGTAGCACCGATGTTTTTGTGTAGTCGAATAATTTCACTACGCATCTGTACACGAAGCTTAGCGTCTAAGTTAGATAATGGTTCATCCATTAAGAATACTTTCGCATTACGTACGATTGCTCTACCTAACGCTACACGTTGTCTTTGACCACCAGATAAAGCCTTAGGCTTTCTATCTAAGTATTGTTCAATCTCTAATGCTTTTGCGGCTGCACGTACACGACGGTCAATTTCATCTTTATTTGTCTTACGAATCTGTAATCCAAATGCCATGTTTTCGTAAACTGTCATAAATGGATATAACGCATAAGACTGGAATACCATCGCAATCTCACGATTCTTAGGTGCAACATCATTCACTAATTTATCATCGATATACAATTCACCATTTGTGATATCTTCCAAACCTGCAATCATACGTAAAGTAGTTGATTTACCACATCCGGAAGGACCAACCAATACGATGAATTCTTTATCTTGAATCTCTAAGTTAAAATCAAATACTGCCTGTACTTTATTATCGTAAATCTTATTGATATGACGTAATGATAAGTTTGCCATATATCGTCCCCCTATTTAAATCTCTTGTTATACAGATGTATAACAAACAAAATGCCAATCAGTCCAACTACCTGAATACCAAGATTCACATAGCCAACTTCTCTTTGACCAATAATTACCATTGCTAGACTGACAACAAATAGAATTGCCATCAAGATTGATTGTGTTGTTCGATTCATATGTCCTCCTAGTCCTTAAGACCGCCCAAGGTCATACCTTGTGTTAAGCGTCTTTGTACAAGAATGTATAAGATTAGTGTTGGTAACATAACAATCACAAGTCCTGCATACATCGGTCCATAATTAGTCGCTGCTTTCTGTGCGGACATTAGATTCTGTAATCCTACAGGCAATGTTTTAAGTGCCTTCGTCTGCACAAGTGTTAATGAAATAATGTATTCATTCCAGAATGCCAAGAAGTTAAATAGGATAACTGTAATAATACTTGGCTTTGCCATACGGAACATGACTCTTACCATGGTTGTAAAATAACCACAACCATCAATTTCTGCAGCTTCTTCATATGCCTTTGGTAAAGAGCGGAAGTAGCTTGCAAGAAGATATACTGTAAATGGAATTGCTGTAGATGCGTATACAAGCGCAAGAACGAAACGGTTATTCATAAAGAACTGTAGACCGCTCTTTTCAAGTGACTTATCCCAACCATTCAACATTAAGAAGATTGGCACAACAATATAGTTTACGTTAATAAACAAACCAGCCATGATGAGTGTGTTGAAGAACTTTCTGCCTTTGAATTGGAATCTAGCAAGTACATACGCAGCTGGTAATGAAACCACTAGTAAGATTGCTAGAGCCATTGCAGTTACAAGTGCTGAGTTCAAGATAAAATCACCAACTTGTGCAATTTGGAAGGCATCAATAAAGTTCTGAATATTAAATCCTTGTGGTAATGCCCATGGGTTTCCATAGAACTCAGCATTTGTTTTAATTGATGCTAAGAATACCCAGGATACCGGAATGATAATGGATATCGCTAAAGAAATCAGCGCAACATATATAAAGATTTTGTATAAATCAAAATGTTTTCTCTTCATATTACCTCCTAAATCTCAATCGAATCACGATGTGTTACGCGATTGATTGCCCATGATAAGGTAAATGAAAGAATAAATACAACTGCACCGATTGCCATACCATAGCCATAACTTGAACGATTATATGCTTGCAAGTACATATAACTGAGCACTGTTTCACTAGCTCCATCAGGACCACCACCGGTCATGACTTGCACAAACAAGAAACTCAGATTAATGGTTGAAATGACGAAGAATGTAAGTGTTGTACGGATATTATCCCAAATCATCGGAATCGTTACCGAGAAGAATTGTTTTACTTTTCCACTACCCTCTAAAGACGCAGCTTCATATAGGTGTTCTGGTATCGTACTCATACTGGCCATGTACATAACCATGTAATAACCAATCGCCTGCCAAATTAGTGCGGCAATTAACGCATATACAACCAAACCAGGATCACCAAGGTACTTTGTCGTACCAGCACTACCGTTGAAAAGTCCTACAAGTGAATTTAATAAGCCATTTTCAGATGGATCATAAATCGCACTGAAGATTGCAGAAATAACAACGACAGAAAGGATATTTGGAATATAGAATATGATTCTAAAGAAGTTTTGTCCCTTTATCTTTTCACGAACCAGAATTGACGCAAACAAGATTGCGAAAGCCATCGTTACAATTGTTACTAGCACGATGATTAAGATTGTATTCTGAAGAGCGCGGATAAAACTCATATCTTTAAATAACATCTGGAAATTCTTTAATCCTATAAATGTGCGGTTATCACTTAAGCCACCCCATTTAAACATCGACATCATAAACACGTTTATCGTTGGATATAACATAAACAGTGTTAGTAATATCATCGCTGGAGCTAAGCATATTGTGATAAACAGCTTCTTCTCAACACTTTTTTTCATTTCATTACCCCCTTCCTTAAAATAACGACGGCTGTCCACCATCGTTATTTTAATGAATTCTAATACTTAACAGCTAATTGATTATTTGTTTGCTTCGGCAATCTGTTCAACAGCCTTCACTGTTGCGTCATACCATTCATCAACTGTCTTGGAACCATTTACGATTGAGTTTACAGTTGCGTAGAGAACACCTGTATTAGCATCAGCTACACTCACACCTTCAACGATGTTGTCCATAACTTGGAAACCTACTGCATTTGACTTAGCGCCATTGTCATAGATTGTGTAGTATAAAGCATTTTCATCATCCTTACCGATGAACTTAGAAGCATCCTTAGTAGGCATTACAGCACCACCGTTTTCATAGAATAACTTTGTAGCTTCATCAGAGTATAAGAATGTAATAAACTTCTTAGCTAATTCTGGGTTCTTAGCTTCTTTAGGAATAAATACCTGTTCTGTAAATGTTGTAGAGTAAGCATCGCCTGTAGCAGTTACCTTAGGTAAAGCTGTGAATCCCCACTCAAATCCTGCAGCACGTGGAGCTTCAGCCATTTCACCTGGTAACCATGTTCCGTTAGGAACGAATAATGCTTTGTTATCTAAGACTAATTGTTGGTTCTTCTTGAAGTTATCGCCGTTAGCGTTAGCTACTGTTGTTGGTTCAACATACTGAGCAAGCTTGCCAACGATTTCAAATGCCTTCTTAACTTCTGGTAACTTCCAAGCATCAACGTTATATGTCATTAACTTCGCATATACTTCTGGTCCTGCTGTTTCATTTAATAAAGCAGAGAAGAATGCATCGAAGTAACCTGTTGTTGGGTATGTGAATAATGAGATACCTTCAGCCTTAGCCTTTTCTCCTAATTCCCACATTTCATCCCAAGTTTTTGGAACACTCCATCCCTTTTCCTTGAATAGGTTAGCGTTATAGAATAATCCACATGGGCTGTAATTGATAGGTGCTAAATATAGCTTGCCATCAGCGTATGGCTCTGTAGCTAAACCTTCATAGATACCATCGATGAGCTTATCCTTCACCTTTGTATCTTCACCTAATACTTTTTCATCAAGTACACTTGTAATGTCTGTTAACATCTTTTCAGCGATCATAGTGTCTGTTAAGCCACCCTTAGATCCAACTGATAAGTAAACTAAGTCAGGATATGTTCCAGCTTGAACTTCACTACGTAATGTATCAGCAATGTTCTTTTCTAAACGAAGATCAACCTTAACGCCTTCCTTTTCTTCGAAAGCCTTAACAACAGCTTCCCAACCCTTTGTGCCATATCCGCCATCTAGACCAGAAATGTGCAATGTTGTTTCTTCACTTTCCTTCTGTGAAGAAGCAGCTTCTTTTTTACTACAGCCAATAGCACCGACTGCGAGTAAACCAGCTAATGATAATGTCAATAACTTTTTCATATGTTCCTCTTTTCCTCCTAAGAAACTTATTTGATAATTTCAGTTTATGGGTGAAAACGCTTTCAAACAAGAGATATATTGCTAAATATTATCGAAATATTGCTGTGATATATCTATTTCGCAATATTTCATATAATCAATTAAAAATTAAGAATGCCAAAATGCGTTACATGGTATGATTAAAGCAATGATTACAGCTATTTCTCAGAACCAAAACGAAGATCGCTCACTAGGTAAGATCTTGTATGTTACCCACTCCCGTTATGAGGGAGATTGGCACTCAACTCCGCACAGTCATGCGTGTGCAGAGCTTTTCTATGTTATCTCTGGTGAAGGCAAATTCTTTGTTGAAGGAAAATACCTAGACATTCAAGCAGATGACCTCATTATTGTGAACTCATATATTGAACACACCGAAGTTAGTAAAGAGAATTCCCCTCTTGAGTATATTGTAGCAGGTATTGAAGGTTTACACTTCCATAGTGATGATAAACGCTTCAATAGTAACTTCAGTATGCATAACTATAAAGCATATAAGAATGATATTCTTTTCTATCTCAAAACATTACTGCATGAAATGGAACATCAAGATGAATACTCTCAACAATTAGTAAATTCTCTACTAGAGATTATGCTTATTAATATGGTACGTCGTACCAATACAACACTAAATGTTTCACCGGTAAAAAAGACAACGAAAGAATGTATCTTCATTGAAAATTATATCAACGATCACTTTAAAGAAGATATCGACCTAGATAAGCTCAGTGAATTAACATTCTTAAATAAATATTACTTAGTACATGCATTCAACCAATATAAAGGAATTTCTCCGATGCGCTACTTAATACAGCGCAGAATCTCTGAAGCAAAATTCTTATTAGAGACTACCAGTTATAGTATGAATGATATCTCCGCTATCATTGGCTTCTCGAACCAAAATTACTTTACCTTTGCGTTTAAACGTGAGATTGGTTGTTCTCCAAGTACGTATCGTAAACAATTCCTAAAAACGAAAGACTAAAAACATGCATACAAAAAAAGCCGGTTCTCGGCTTTTTTATTATGAGCGTAAGTCTGCAGATAGCTTTTCTTTGAGTTTTTCAAGAATCGCATCATGAACAGTACGTACTTCTTCATCATTCAGTGTATGATCAGAAGCTTGGTATGTAATACGTAGAGCTACAGATTTCTTACCTGCTTCAACATGTTCTCCTTCGTAAATATCGAATACTTCAGATTTACGAACAAGCTTCTTACCTGTACTGTTAATAATCTTTAACATTTCTTCTGCTGTTACTTCTCTATCTACGACTAAGGCAATATCACGTGAGATAGATGGATAACGATCAATAGGTACAAACTTCACCTTAGAAGCACTTGTCTCATTTACGACATCCAATGAAAGTTCGGCATATGTTACTCGTTTTAAATCATATTTCTTTGCATAGCTTGGATGTAATTCACCAAATAGACCTAATGGTTTACGGTCTAAGAGAATCTCTGCACTGCGATATGGGTGGAAGTGTTCTACATCTATTGTATTTGGACGTACAGTAATACGTGCATCATTGAAACCACAACGATTTAACCATGTCATTAGGATTCCCTTTAAGGCATAGAAATCACCAGCTTCATTTAACTTGTGGAGTGGATCATTTTGTACATTGCCATCTAATACAACTGCAAGTCTTTCTTCTTCCTTATCCTTTGCATATACCTTTGAAATTTCAAATAATAAGTTATCTGTATTTTGGTGCGCTTCATTGTACTGCACGCTTGTTAAAACAGAGTTTAATAAACTTGCACGAATGTACTTACGATTCTCTGACATTGGCATCGCAAGAGGAATCGCATCTCCAAGTGGAGAGAGAGCTGTCTTCATTTCTTCTTCAGAGATTAATGTATATGTAACAATTTCATTAAGACCAAAGGCCTTCAATGTTTCGCGTGTCATACGTCTGAGTTTCTGCTTTGGCGATAATTGACCAACGGTTGTACTCATCACTGGTAATGTAGATTTCAAAGTATCAAAACCAATTAAGCGTACAATTTCTTCATCGATATCTGCACGACCTTCAATATCAACACGGTAACTTGGAATATGACATGTAATCTCATCTCCATTTACTTCTGGTTCAAAGTTTAACCATGTCAGTGTTTCTTTCACTTCATCCATTGTAAATGCTGTACCTAATAAGGCATTACAGTGAGAGAGTGTTTCCTTTACCACAACTGGCTTATAACCATCTGTACCATAAATGACTGTCTCTTCAAATCCATCTGCACATGCATACTCTTGTAAGAGTTGCACAGAACGATCCATAGCCTTTTGTGCTGCTAATGCCTCAATACCCTTTGTAAAGCGCTGTGCTGCTTCAGTAATGAGATTTAAACGAATGGATGAGCGACGTACGGAAGTCTTATTGAAATGTGCTGCTTCAATAAAGATACCTTCTGTCGTTTCATCGATCATAGACTCTTCCCCACCCATAATACCGGCAATACCAGTCACTTCACCATTTGTAGTGATGAGGATATCACCCTTTTCAATCGCAAACTCGACACCATCTAACGCAGTCATCTTTAACTCACGATCATCCACAACTGTAATTTCTCTTGTTGGAAGCTTTGCAAGATTGTAATAGTGTAATGGCTGTCCTGTTTCGAGCATTACAAAGTTAGAAATATCAACAACATTATTGATAGAATTGATACCTGCTGCATGTAAGTATTCCACCATCCACTTTGGAGATGGTCCTACCTTTACATGATTTACAACCTTACCCATAAAGAAATCACACTTATCAGTGTTGCTTGTTACCTTAAAGTTGGATGGTGTTCCAATATTAGATTTACCAGCATAATCAGGCCACTTCGCCTCACGGTGTAAGATAGCACCAACTTCTTTTGCCATATTCCACATGCTAGAACAATCTGCACGATTTGGTGTTAATGATACATCTAAAATCGTGTCATCATAGCCTATGTATCCAAGCACATTTGTTTCACCAACAGGTGCATCTTGTGGTAACTCTTCAATTCCGTTAATTTGTTTTTCTGTAAGGTATTTATGATCAATTCCTAACTCACGTAGTGAGCAAAGCATACCATTTGATTCAATACCATGAAGCGGCTTTGCCTGAATGGTAATACCAGGTAAAACTGCACCTGGTAAAGCTGCAATTACCTTTAAACCTAATCGGCAGTTGGAAGCACCGCATACAATTTGTGTTGTATCGTTTTCACCTACTCCATAGCGAACGATTGTGCGGTGTAAATGTGTATCTGGAATATCTTCACATTCAATTACTTCCGCAATCACAAGACCAGTGCCTTGTGCCATCGGTTCAGTTCCTTCAACTTCTAATCCAGCAGTTGTTAATTTGTCCGCTAGTTGTTGTGGCGTAATATCACTTAAATCTACATATTCCTGTAGCCATTTATAACTTAGTCTCATTGCCTTCCTCCTCTTAGTCAAAACGATCGAATGTCTTCAAAAAGCGAACGTCATTTGTATAGAAGTTGCGAATATCATCAATTCCATATTTCAACATCGCAACTCTCTCAAGTCCTACACCGAAGGCAAATCCAGAATACTTCTCAGGATTAAATCCATTCATGCGTAATACATTTGGATGTACCATACCTGCACCTAAGATTTCAATCCAACCAGATCCCTTACATACGTTACAACCCTTACCATTACAGAATGGACAAGATACATCAACTTCTACAGAAGGCTCTGTAAATGGGAAGTAGGATGGACGGAAACGAACTGTTCTACCTTGACCAAACATTGTGCTAGCCATATATTCTAGTGTTCCCTTTAAATCAGCCAAAGTAATATTCTCACCAACAACAAGGCCTTCACACTGCATAAACTGGTGGCTGTGTGTCGCATCGTCGTCATCACGACGATATACCTTACCTGGGCAAATTAACTTGATTGGAACCTGTCCCTTTGCCTTTTCTAATTCACGCATCTGCATCGCAGTTGTATGTGTTCTTAATAATGTATTTGGATCGATATAGAAGGTATCCTGCATATCACGTGCTGGGTGATCTTTTGGTGTATTGGCCAATTCGAAGTTGTAGTAATCCTGTTCCACTTCAGGACCTTCCGCAACCTTATACCCCATACTCAAGAAGAGATCTTCAATCTCCTGTTGAATCATCACAAGTGGATGTGTCGTTCCAAGTTTATGAATATCTCCAGCTAATGTAACATCAATCTTTTCGGCTTCTAGCTTACCCGCAAGTGCCGCAATCTTTAACACTTCTTCTTTTGACTCTAATACTTTGGCAACCGTATCCTTACATACGTTTACCTTCTGGCCAAAGGCTGGCTTTTCCTCTGGTGGTAAAGCTTTCATCTCAGACATAAGTGCCTGAATACTACCCTTTTTACCTAAGTATTGAATTTTGACTTGTTGTAATTGTTCCAAGGTTGTTGCTTGCTCAATCGCAGCTAACGCTTCTTCTTGGACCTGCATAACTTTATCGCTCATCGACCTTATCCTCCATAAAAAAATTCCTGCAAAAATATTGCAGGAACGTTATTCACGCGGTACCATCCTGATTCGCACAAACGTGCGCACCTCAATTGATCTGTAACGTAGATATACGGGGATGATTAATCCCACTGGAAAAGTGAATTCACCAAGCGTCTTCTATAGAACCCTTTCAGCGTTTAGGTTCCTCTCTTTCTATAGCGTGTTCGGCTACTACTCTTTTCGTTATCGCTTTATTAGCCATATTATACGGCAAATCGCATAAAAATGTCACTAGTTTCCACAAATCAATTTCTGCAAAAACGTTTTTCAACGTCAATTGTAAATCCATATAGTACTAACTCAATAGCCACTAATTCTTTAAGCATACCTATATTCCATATGCCATGTAAAAATGTTCTCTTACCAAAAAGAAAATATACTGTCAAAACAGTATACCTTCTGATTATTGTTGATAATACTCTGCCTGTGCTTGATAGAGCGTGTAATATTCACCTTGTTTATGCATGAGTGAATCATGATTGCCATCTTCTACTAACTTACCATCTTTAAAGACAACAATACGATCACAGAACTTACATGAACTCATACGATGAGAGATATAGATGGCTGTTTTACCTCCAACAAGTTTATCAAAGTTCTCATAGATTTCTGCTTCTGAGAATGGATCCAAAGCTGCAGTAGGTTCATCTAGGATTACAAATGGAGCGTCTTTGTACAATGCACGTGCAATTGCTAGTTTCTGTGCTTCACCACCAGATAACTTAACACCTTCACTATTTAAATCTTCCAACACACAATCCATATCGCCCGGACCAGATGTAAAGCGTTTCTCTAGACCTACGTCAGCGATAATCGCATTGATATCTTTTTCTTCATTATGATGACCGCACTCTAGATTTTCTTTCGCACTGATATTAAACATACTGAAATCTTGGAATACTGGACTAAAGATTTTTGTATACTCATTGAAGTCAAACTTTTGAATATCAATACCATTTAACAAGATTCTTCCTTCTGTCGGTTGATACAAACGACATAGTAGCTTGATGATTGTTGTCTTACCAGCACCATTTTGTCCAACTAATGCTAATTTTTCACCAATCTTAAATGTAAGATTCACATTGGATAATACAAGTTGTTCACTATTTGGATAGTGGAAACTTACATTTTCAAAGCAGAATTCATATGCATTATCATTTCTCTTTTCAATTGGTAATGAACCCGTAGTACGAATCGATTCATCATGCAAGAAATTTGTAAAGTAATTTAGATAATCCAATTGGAATACAGCATCACTATACGATATGATACAACCCGAAATATATTGAATCAGTTGTTGCATCGCACCTGCATATAAAAGAACAGAACCAATTGATAAATAACCATGCAAGCTTAAGTATGCAATATAAATGTATGTACATGCTCCAAAGACACTTAAAGCAAAACTATATACAGATTCATATCTTCCTTTTCTCTTAGAGAAATCCAAATAAACATTGAATGTTTTAATGATATTTTTAAAATACTTTTCAAACAACTGACCCATTCGATTGATCATAATTTGTTTCTTGTATTCTACATTGACCATTGTTGTGAGTAGATAACTAAACACGGAGTTGTTATGAATATTTCTTTTATTTAAGTCTTCATAATAAGCACTCGTTCGTTTTAAAATGATAACACCCAAACAAATACAGCCAATTGCAAGTAATAGTAATAATACTAAATAGAACGAATACTGCATTGCCTGATAAAACAAGTACCCTACAAAACAGAAAGCATATAGAGCAGAAAATAAGTTAGTGCATAACAGAATTATGATCTGTAAGAAAGAACCAGTTCCTCCTGTAGCATTCATACGATTACTTACTGCACGTACTTTTGTCATGCTATCGTTATCTTCGAAAATATCGTAGCGCATGGTAAACGACATATAGTTCACCTGACTCATGATTACTTCATCTGTAATAAATTCATATCCCTGTAAATAAGAATCAATCCAATTACCAATGAAGGATAATAGATAACTACTCACCAGCATAATCGTGACAACTTGAATTGCAGCTTGAAACTGGCTTGTAAGTAATAAGTCTAAGATACGTGAATATCCAAACAGTAGAATAAAGTTAGGTGTACTTCTACAGAAAGCTAATGTAATCATCTGTACAGTAATATGAGGAAATTGAACTTTTAAAAGTTGAATCAAATCATGCGTTTGTTGATAGAATTGCTTGAGTTTCATCTTGTTCTTCCTCCTTGTAGTATTTTGCTTGTACATCAAACATTTCTGCGTATTTACCATTTAATTTCATAAGTTGTTCGTGCGTTCCTTGTTCAATAATCTCTCCATTTTCCAAGAAGACAATATTGTCGCAGAAACGAGTTGAAGCTAAACGATGCGAAATAAATAATGCACTCTTATCTTTTGTGATTTCCTTATACTCTTCATACATATCCTTCTCCGCAAGTGCATCAAGCGCTGCAGTTGGCTCATCTAAGATGAGTAACGAAGGATTTTTGTAATATGCCTTTGCAAGCAATAAACGTTGTTGTTGTCCACCACTGAAGTTGATTCCATCTGGTGATAGATCTGTATTGATATAACTATGAATTCCCTTTGGTAATTGATTTACAATCGCATCTAATTTAGAGATACGTAACGCTTCTTGTACGCGATTTTCATCATAGTCTTCTTCATGCATGCAAGAAATATTTTCACCAACCGTCATAGAGAATAGATCAATTTCTTGGAATACAATTCCAAGCTTTCCAAAGTAATCTTCTTTATTGATTTCTTTCAAATCGATACCATTAACTAAGATTCTTCCTGAAGTTGGTGTATACAATCCACTTAACAGTTTCACGATTGTAGTTTTGCCTGCACCATTTACACCCACAAGTGCGAGTTTCTCTCCTGCTGTAAAGTGTAGATTAAAATTCTTTAAGACATACTTTTCACTTTCTGGATATTGGAAAGATACATTCTCAAAAATAATATCGAATGGTGCACTCGCTTTCTTACCATCTTGATTAATCACATTTTTATCCATTTCAAATTCATACGTTCTCTTTGTTAAATCTAGATTAGAATGTAATTTCGCAACCTCAGCAGTTAAAGCTGTGAATCGTTGACCATAACTAATGACAATACCGATATATAGAACGAAAGAACTCATTTCAATTATGCCATGCATCATCAAATAGATTAGATATCCATAGGTAATTCCATCACGGATAAATCCTAAAATAACATCTGTTTGTGCTATCCATCCTTTATATTTTGAAGCGGCAATTGTTTTTTGTACGAGAATATCGTTGTTTTCTTGCATCTTCGTTTTCAAAAGATCTTGCATCTGATAGAGACGGATATCTTTTCCCTTCGCACTCTTTTGTGAAAGGCTATTAAAATAACGAGACTTCGAATAATTCTCTGCCTTTTCTTCATCTTTCTTTAAATACAATGCATAGCATTTTTCATAGATTTCATAATGAAGAAAAGAAATACATAATAGAGCTAAAAGAATTGGCAGGCCAATTCGGCTGATAAAAACTGCATATAGTATCAAACTGAAAATTGCAGAGAAAACAATCACAGTATTATGATAAACACCTTCCGCACCTTCCATATTCATATTTAATGCACGAATTCCATTTTCAAGTTTTTCCTGAGCAGGCTTTGTTTCGTAGTAGGAATAGGTTAATTCCTGTACCTTTTTTGCGACTGGTAAGATAAATAATTTTTGTCTTGGAATAACATATTGCATACTATTTCTTGTTGCAAGGTAAACATGCCACATGCTAAAGAGTCCATACACCGCAAACAAGCCAAGTATCTGTAATACCAATGTTGTCCAATCTTGGGTTGTAGTAATAAATTGAATGATTGCAGCTGGTAATAATACAGCGATAAATCCTTCTATTACTGAGATAACAATCTCTAACAACATCATTTTGATTACATGCGGGTCGCATTTCCATAATCGGTAGAGCATATCCTTATAAATATTCCATCTAGTAAGCTTCATAGTGATTACCTCCTTACAGAAATACAATACTTCATATGACAGAAGCAAATAAAAAAATGCATGAATTGTTCAAATTCATGCACGAAATGCTTATAGTGGTAATACAATTTCTGTCGCAAATACACCCGGTTCATTTTGACGGTTTAAATATCCATCATATTTCTTAACGACCTGGTCAACTCTCTTTAGCCCATGTCCATGGTCGCCTCGTTTCGTCGTGAAATAGTGATCTGTACGTTGTTTCACTGTCTCACTTGTAGCGTTTGTAATTGAAATATAGAGTTGTTTCTTTAAAATACCAATATAAACTCGAATAAATCGTTCATCCGGATTTTTTATCTTACGACAAGATTCAATCGCATTATCTAATAGATTTCCTAAGATAACACACAAGTCTAGATCTGATACATGTAATTGCGGTGGAATTGACGCATCACAATGAATGCGAATTTGTCCTTTTTCCGCAATCGCAAGCTTCGCGTTCAGTATAGAATCCAATTGTAAGTTTCCAGAATGATAGAGTGTGTCGATAGAATCCAGATCTGTCTCAAGTTCATTGAGATAGTTTTTCATCTGGTCAACTTTGTTCAAAGAAAGATATCCTTTTAAAGACTGTAGATGGTTATGATAATCATGTCTCCATCCACGCATGGTCATGTATATATTTTCAATTTCATCCATTTGTTGTTTCATCAGTTTGTTCTGATAGATGATTGTTTTATCTTCTTCTCGCTTCATAATTCTTTGTAATAGATATTCCAGTAAAATAAAAATTAGTGCTGCAATACCACCTGCAATAAAACCATCATAATAAACACCAAGGAATATGATTCCTAAATACAACAGAATAACAATTGTTGAAAAGATTCGTTCTTCTTTCAAGAAATGATAATGATTCCATATGAAACATAAGAGAATCCATACAACTATCATATAAGGGCAGAGATAAACACTATATCCTGTAAGTGCTAGTATTACGATTGATACAATAACATGCATGAATGTTATTTGTACCTTCTTGATAATAGCTTCATATAGTGCTAAACCAATCAATATGATTACAGCCATCATAATGTACCTCGATTGGCTGCGATGAATTCCTGCATACACATTTCATAATTACCACGTGCGATTGGGAATTGTACACCTTCTTCACCAATACAGTCTTTCTTTGTTACACGTACAATATTTTTCATATTTACCGCAAACGAGCGATGAATTTGTAATAACGGCATATGTAGCATTTCAAGAACTTCACGTATACTCTGTTTAATAGTAATTGTTGTTTCCTCACTCATACCATCACTACGCAAATAAATTTTTGTATCATGACCAAGTGCTTCAACACCAATGACATCATGATGATAAATTTTATATACTTCCTTCTTAGAAGAAATAATCGAAAATTCTTCTGATATATGTAATTGCTTGGTTGCCTTATCTAATATCTTAAATAATTGATCTTTCTCATAAGGTTTTAAAAGATAGGCTAATGCGTCTACATCATATCCTTCAAAGACAAAGTCTTTGACACCACTGATGAAACATATCAAATGATTTAGACGTGCTTGTCTCATCTTACGGGCAAGTTCAATCCCTGTCATATTCTCCATTTGAATATCTAATAAAAGTAGATCTGCAACAAGACCATTCTGCAAATCCCACCAGAGATTATCACAATCTGTATATTTTAATATTTCAATTTCCAAATGATGCGCTTGTGCATATTCATGAATGTACTTACACAAGATATCCATTTGAAACTGTTCGTCATCACATACAATATATTTCATGCAACTATCATACCTTTTTCATCATAGATGTCCAACTTATATTTTGTTGTTCACCGAATACTACTGCATATTTCTATATATGTTCCCCTGATATATTTTGTGGATAAATCAATGTTTCAGGATGAGAAAACTCTAATGTTATATTTTTATGTGGATTCATCAAAAGATTCAAAATAATTGGTTCTTTTGTATGCTCAGAGGTAGTCATCATTAGTTTGCGATATGGTTGGAAGCCACATTTTTCTTGAACCCTCTTTGATTGTTGGTTAAATGAAAAATGCCCACAAAGTAGGAAATCATAGTTCAATTCGTTAAATAAATACTTGATAACTATCTTTACTGCTTCTGGCATGATACCACTTCCCCAATAGTCTTTACTTAAAACAAAACCAAGTTCTCTTCCTTGATAGGCTTCAAACTCTGTCAAAGCTTCTTCTCTTCCATATTTTTTAATTTTAAGAGAGCCAATTACTTTTTGATCTTCTTTATGGTAGATTGCAAATACTTGGTCACTCTCGATAAACATATCTAATATTTTTTGTGTTTCTTCTTTACTAGCATGATGTTTCCAACCAGCCATTTCACCGACGCCCTCAACAGAAGCGTAAGCATAAAAATCATCTAAGTCCTCTTTTACAAACGGTCTTAAAATAAGTCGCTCTGTTTCTAGTTGTATTCCATTGATATGAAAATCTGCGTTCATTAACAATTTCTCCTTTAGTAGTTATACATCATAACGATAACTATCATAGGCACGATAGATATCATCAAGATGTGTATGATTTAAAACAAAGGAATCTCCTAGTAATGTAAACTCTCCATCCACAATTAAAAGACCACTATTTTTAGGAATTGCCACTACTGGATTTCCTACATCTTCAATCTCACGAATGATTGTAGATAAATGTTCTTCGTCTTCTACGTAATTAATATCTACATCAAAATCCGATAGTAGTCCGAGTCCTTCTTGTAGTTCAAATGTATTATCTAGATTTGACTCGTGAAATGTATCAAGTTGTACAAGAGCACCTGCATGATATCCGATTAGGATACCATCAAAATTATATAGTAATTCACGTAAGCCTAAATCTTCAATTCTCTGCATGATCCATTCACCACAATCACCAGTCATCACAATAATGTCCGCAGCTTCAATTTTTGCCTTTGTACTTGCGTAATTATCTTGGTAATAATTAAACCAACTGATTTGTTTTTCTCGGATACCATAGTTATAGAAAGGACGCACCATCATTTCATACGCTGGTTTCCCTTTTATAAAGAAGTCATCCCAACTTGCAAATTCATTAGACCAACCATCGTTATATGATAATGGCATCATTAATACCTTCATATCCTTTTCGATGAGTTGTGAGAGTTCACCAAAGCCCCAAGCTTGGTCAAATGTAAATTGATTTAATAGTATATGTATCATGTTTATCACCTGCATTCATTATATGACTTGTATAGTAGAAAATCTATTTTGTATAATCACTATGAGGAGGATGTTATGGTTCGCTATCATATTTTTGTGGAAGGAAGAGTCCAAGGTGTTGGTTTTCGCTACTTCGTACAAATGCACGCACAGTCTTATGGATTAACTGGAAGTGTGAAAAATCTAGATAATGGTTTGGTAGAAATCTATGTACAAGGAGAAAGTGATACCATAGATCAATTCCTTGCGACTATCATTAAAGGTGATGGTCGTTTCATCAAAGTCGATGATTATTCCTGTAAAGCAGTCCCTATCGTTCCAGATGAAAAACGATTTTCCTGTCAATATTATTAACATGCATACAAGATTTCCAAGGGTAAAAAATGCCCTTTTTTCTTTCGAAAATATTAATTTTCAAAATGTAAGCGATTACTTGTGATTTTTTTATCATTTAGTATTGTCTTGGTTATATAAACGTGATATTCTTGCTTACGTGAAATAATTCACATGGAGGAAAAGGACATGGCAGTCAAAAAGAAAGTAACAAAAGAAACAAAAGTAAATACAGCCCCTGTGGAAGTTCGTGTCAAAGAAGTAGATGATAAAGTTGCCCTAGCATTAAAGGCACTCGATGACTTTGCATCATTTGACCAAGAAAAAATCGACTATATCGTAGCAAAGTGTACAGTAGCAGCACTTGACCAACACGGTACATTAGCTAAGATGGCAATCGATGAAACAGGACGTGGTGTATTTGAAGATAAAGCAACAAAGAACTTATTTGCTTGCGAATACATGGTGAACTACCTACGTGATCTAAAGACAGTTGGTATTATTAGTGAAGACCCTGTTACAGGTATCACAGAAGTAGCTGAACCAGTTGGTGTTGTTGCAGGTTTAACACCAGTAACAAACCCTACTTCAACAGCAATCTTCAAGAGTTTACTTGCATTAAAGACAAGAAACCCTATCATCTTTGCATTCCACCCAAATGCACAAAAGTGCTCTGCTGAAGCAGCACGCATCGTATATGAAGCAGCTTTAAAGGCTGGTGCTCCTGAAAACTGCATTCAGTGGATTGATCATCCATCCATGGACGCAACAAGCGCACTTATGAATCATCCAGGTGTTTCCACAATTCTTGCAACTGGTGGTAACGCAATGGTTAAGGCAGCTTACAGCTGTGGTAAACCTGCATTAGGTGTAGGTGCTGGTAACGCTCCTGCGTATATCGAAACAACTGCAGATATCAAGCAAGCAGTTAATGACATCGCAATGTCCAAAGCATTCGATAACGGTATGATCTGTGCAAGTGAACAGACAGTTATCGTGGATGAAAATATCTATGAAGATGTTAAGGCAGAATTCAAGCACTATAATGTACACTTCTGCACACCTAAAGAAAAGAAATTACTTGAAACATACATGTTTGGATATACAGCACACTCCAAGGGTGTAGAAAACGCAAAGTTAAATGGCGCTGTTGCTGGTAAGCCAGCGGCTTGGATTGCTGAACAAGCAGGTTTCAAAGTAGATCCTCAAACATCTATCTTAATTGCTGAATTAGAAAAACCAGGCGTTCAAGAACCACTATCACGTGAAAAATTATCACCAGTTCTAGCAATGGAAAAAGCAAGTTCCGTTGAAGATGGATTTGATAAAGCAGAAGCTACTGTTATGTTAAACGGTGTTGGACATACAGCTGCGATTCATACACGTTCCGAAGAATTAGCGAAGAAGTTTGGTGAACGTATCAAGGCTTGTCGTTTAATTTGGAACTCCCCTACTACATTCGGTGGTATCGGTAATATTTATAACTCCTTTATTCCATCATTAACACTTGGTTGTGGATCTTATGGTCACAACTCAGTATCCGGTAACGTTAGTGCAATTAATCTGATTAACATCAAGAAGATAGGTAAAAGGAGAAATATAATGCAGTGGTTCAAGATTCCAAGCAAGATTTATATTGAACAAAATTCCATCACATACTTACGCGACATGCGTGAAATCAATCGTGCATTCATCGTTACAGACCGCACAATGGTTGATTTAGGTTATGTATCAAGAATTACTGAACAGTTAGCAGCTCGTAAGAATAAGGTACAAGTTCAATTGTTCTGCGACGTTGAACCAGATCCATCCTTACAGACAGTTAAGAAGGGTTGGGAATTAATGCAAGCCTTCAAACCAGACACGATCATTGCTTTAGGTGGTGGTTCCTCAATGGACGCTGCTAAGGGTATGTGGTTATTCTACGAACACCCAGAAGTTGACTTCGCTGACTTGAAGCAGAAGTTCATGGATATTCGTAAGCGTGCATTCCAGTATCCTGAATTAGGTAAGAAGTCACACTTAGTATGTATCCCTACTACATCAGGTACAGGTTCTGAAGTATCACCATTCGCAGTTATTACGGATAAAGTAAACAAGCTCAAGTATCCATTAGCTGACTACTCATTAACACCAACAGTCGCAATCGTTGACCCAGCACTTGTAATGAGCTTACCTGCACAGGTTACAGCTGACTCCGGGATGGACGTATTAACACACGCATGTGAAGCATACGTATCCGTCATGGCTACTGACTACACAGACGCTCTTGCATTAAAGGCAGTACAGATGGTATTCGAATACTTACCAAGAGCTGTACACTATGGTGCGAAGGATGAAGAAGCTCGTGAGAAGATGCATAACGCTTCCACAATGGCTGGTATGGCATTTGCGAATGCTTACTTAGGTATGTGCCACTCTATGGCTCATAAGATTGGTGCTGAATTCCATACAGTACATGGACGTACTTGCGGTACATTATTACCATACGTCATCCGTTACAATGGTACAAAACCAGAAAAACCAGGTCTATGGCCTAAGTACCAATTCTACAACGCTGATGAACGTTACGCTCAATTAGCACACGCCATCGGCCTCAAGTTCAACACAGTACAAGAAGGTGTTGAGAAGTTTGCTAAGGCAGTTCACGATTTAGGTATTGAAATTGGTATGGCAATGAACTTCAAGTCACAAAACGTTGACAAGAAGGAATGGGAAGAAAACTTAGAGAAGTTAGCTTACCTCTCATACGAAGACCAGTGTTCCCCAGCAAACCCACGTGTTCCAATGATTAAGGATATGATCGAATTAATGCGTGCAGCTTACGAAGGAACAGAAATTCATTACGAACAACACTAATCACAAAAGGCACATCAAGCGATGTGCCTTTTACTTTTGATTCTGTTGTAACTTAGTGTTTATTTGATCACACCAGCCAATCCACTTCTCTTCATATTCATTAGTAGAAATAACTCTGTCAACCAAATCATATGGAGAATGAATTCCTCTTTGTTTACACTGTTCTACACAATAACGATATAAGTTCCAATCCAGTTCATCTTCTTCATAAGTTAATGGTACCGACTCTAAACCTGCAAGTATTGCAAAGACTGCCCTTGTATGTCCATCCGTCAAGATTGGAACACCATCTAATACCTTCACAGGTAAAGGTTTAAAGTTTGATAAATCATCTTTATGAAACCATGCTTGAATGTTCGATAGTTTCACTTGCGAAATATAAAACTGGGATGGTTGTAAATCTTTTAATGAATAGTCTGGATACTGCTTCCGACTCATTTACTACTCCGGTAGTGATACATAATAATCCCACCTGCTACTGCTACATTTAGAGACTCAAAGCCTTCCATTTCAATGCGTACACGATAGTCAGCCTGAGTAATGATATCTTGATGAACACCTTGTCCTTCATTTCCCATCACAAATGCCATACATTCTGTTACAGGTATCTCACTCATTGTCGTAGATTCCTGTAAGGAAGTCGCAATGACTTTTACACCCTGACTTTGTAAAGCAGGAATTAAAGTGGAAAAGTCTTTGCGTACAACAGGAATATGGAATAATGCGCCTTGGGTAGAACGAATTGCTTTATCGTTGTAAAGGTCACAAGTCTCAGTTGAACAATATACGCCATCAAAGCCAAATGAAATTGCAGTACGAATCAATGTACCAAGATTACCAGGATCTTGAATGCCATCTAGTAATAAAAGACGATTCTGTTTTGTGATATCTAACTTACGTTGACGACAAACCGCAATGTAATGCACATTCGAAACATTCTCAGATAACTTTGCCATAATGGCTGGTGTTACTTCTACCACCTGTTCAAAGTCAAACGGTGACGTTGTATCTGTCACAATGGTTTCTACGGCATTAGCCGCTAGAGCTTCATTAATAAGATGCTCACCTTCTACCAAAAATAAACCTGTTTCATCACGATGTTTCTTCTTATGTAATAGTGTCCAGTTTTTAATTTTTGCATTCTGTAATGAACTTATCTTTTCCATAGTCATAATCATACCACATCTATTTCGTAGCGACGATTTCAAACAGAGGTGTAGAAGCGTAATTAATCTTCTCCTCTTGTGTCCATACTCTTTGATATACTTCTGTATCAATCTGAATATCTTGAAAGCCAATCTTTTTAAGTTCTTCTTTATCCCATGACGGTCTATCTATTAGTGTCATTGGTAATTGTTCTGCGATACGTTCCATCTGATCAAAGTTTACACCAATATTATGGTCATATAGATGTGCACGTTTTACATTTTGACGGTCCTCTTCATACGCTTTGCGTAACTCTTCAGAGAATAAGTAGTGATACCAATTCGCATCGAAGATAATCAGTTTGCCCGATGGCTTTAGTACACGATACCACTCTTGATATGCGAGTATAGGATTCTCTAGGTTCCACGTTAGATTACGGTTGATAATCACATCAACCGAATCATCTTCAAACTCTAGATGTTCTGCTGGTTGTTTGAGAAAACGAATGGAAAGATGATACTTTCTTGCGTTTTCATGGGCTTGTTTTAACATCTCTTCGGTACAGTCGATACCCGTCACCTGGTAACCTGCTCGACTGAGAAGAATTGCCATAAAACCTGGTCCAGTCCCAATATCTAATATCTTTAGATCTTTCTTCTTCGGAAAGTGTCTTGTGAGTTCGTTTAGCCAAGCAACCGTAGATGTCCCTGTTAGCTCCTCATTATTTTCAACGGAATAACTCCCGGCACGATTTGTCCAATACTGGATAATTTTTTCTTGAATTGTATGCATGTCTTCTAATTCCTTATTGTGTACTATTTTATCATAGTTCAAATAAAAACCCGAATTTCTTCGGGTAATTATTGTCTTTGTCGATAGACTTCAAAGGATAATACTGCGGCAGCACTCGCTGCGTTTAGTGCATTGCGGAAATCATTTGCGTATGGAATATAGACATTCTGCTCAATCTCATTTCGCACTGCTGATGATAGTCCTCTCATCTCACCACCGATGGCCAACAAACATGGTTTGCAATAGTCAGCTTCTAGATAGGTGATAGCGTCTTTACGCATCGCTGCATAAGTCATGATACCATGTTTTTTAAGGTCTTTTACAAGTTGTGGTAAGTCATCAGACATCACAATATTCATGTATTCGAATGCACCTGCACTAGACTTAGCAATCGTACTTTCCGCACTTGTCCAATCATGTCTAGGTAGAATTAATCCATCACAACCTGCACTATATAAAGTGCGGATAATATAACCTAAATTAAATGGAT